>Ga0255058_10001017_pt1 | contig 16042 bp, 12 predicted proteins | sample Cases_109_9_MG_FD_188637 | JGI IMG/M metagenome (GOLD analysis project Ga0255058, IMG submission 188637) | Seawater microbial communities from Amundsen Gulf, Northwest Territories, Canada - Cases_109_9 | ecosystem: Environmental > Aquatic > Marine > Gulf | place: Canada: Northwest Territories... | reverse complement strand
TCCGCGCTGCTTCTCGCAGTTGGATTCGTCTGGGCGCTGGCACCATTGTTCATACAACAAATTCAGCAATTGACCGACGCCATCCCCGAAATGGTCTTGACACTGTTCACCTGGTTGGACACCACCTTTGATCTCGATCTCACCAATTTTGACGCCGAAAATGTCGGCGCAGATTTGGCCGGTTACCTGCAAACGATCGGAGGCACGTTGATTGGCGGCGTCGTCAGCATCGCCGCCACGGTCGGAGGGTTACTGATCTTTTCCACAACGGTTGCTCTCTTTTCGTTCTACATGGTCGCTGAGCTACCCCAAATGCAGAAAACTGTCTTGTCAGCAATGCCACCAGATCAGCAGCGAAAAGCCCTCCACATCTGGGACATCGCTGTCGAGAACATGGGGGGCTATATCTACTCGCGTCTCGTACTGGCAGTCCTGAGCGCCACGTTGACGACGATCGTCCTTCAAATCCTGGGGGTGCCCTTCGCATTGTCACTTGGGATATGGGTTGGTGTCCTCAGTCAGTTCATCCCGGTGGTAGGGACCTATCTCGCCGCGATCCTGCCGGCCATCGTTGCCCTGACATTCAACGACGTGACCACGGCGGTGATCGTGGTCGTCTATTTCACTGCCTATCAGCAGGTGGAGAATTATGTCTTCTCGCCTCGCATAACCAAGCGAACGATGGAGATTCACCCCGCAGTTTCTATTGCGGCGATCATCGGTGGCGCGGCCCTGATGGGAGGGATTGGTGTCATCTTGGCCCTTCCGATGACCGGGATCATCCAGGCAATCATCTCGGAGTCGAGGAAGCGTCACAAAACGATTCTCGACGAACCGGAGACGGCGGACGAGACTTCACGCGATGGAATCTGAGGCCCGCATAGCAACAGGGCCTTGCTTACCTTGTCGCTTCGATCTTATGGAATGGCTCTAGCTGGAGGAACAAGAGTGACCACGACAAAGCCCTCTGGGCTCAGGTTGTTTGCACTCCTCGCGGTTTTCGCACTTGTTGCGGTGACCTGCGCCGACGCCGATCCAACGAGCACAACCCAACCGGTTGCCGACACTTCCACAACCGTCGAAACCGATGGCGGAGAGGGCGCAGATGGGATTGAAACCGATGTTGGCGGCGTCTTCAGAATCGGTCTCATCTCCAACATCACCACCGATAACTGGTTTGCGGCGCTTGATGAGTTCAATTCGACCTACAACCAGGCGTTTCTTGGTAGTGGAAAAATGGCGATGTTCACACTGACCCATCCCGGATTCGTATACGTACCCGAGTTGGCGGCGACATCCGAACCCGTGAGGGCTGTTCAGGAAGGTGATATCTGGGTTGTGGAACAGCCGATACGCTCTGACGTGATCTGGTCGGATGGCACCGCGGTCAGCGCACGTGACCTTGCGTTCTATTTCGACGTGCAGCGTGAGTTCGAGCTTGGGGGCAACCATGTTTCCAGTTTTGTCTCGTCAGTTGTCCGTGTGACTGCCCCAGCGGACGATCTGGTCCGCATCGAATTCGACACAAAGCCCGGTCTTGCTGCGTGGCAGCATGGTGTCGGGCTCACCAGTTTCGTACCGGCGCACTTCTGGCAGACCCATGTCGAAGAGGCGCGCACGGTCGCTGCTGAGTTGGCGGCAACGATCACCGATCAGGAGGCCACGGCTGCTCTTGTTGATGTTTCGCTTGCTGACGAGGACCCTGGGAACGATCTGGCGCCAGAGGACATCACGCAGCAAATACTCGACTCATATGTCGCCGACCTTGGTGCTGATGAGAGCCGAGATGTTCTCTACCGAGTATCTGCTCCCATGGAGCCGTCGTCCGGTCCACAGATCTTCGATCGGTGGGAGCCTGGAGTCGTCGCGGTCACGATTGCGAATCCTGGCTATTTCAACAAAGGAACCGAGCACACTCTGTACTCGGACGGGTCAGTCCGCATAGTCAACGCGGCTCGCGGTGAAGACAATCTTTACGGTGGTTCCGGTGAAGGCGATGTGGTGTCCAGCTATGTCGAGGGCCCTCTTGTATCGGAGATCCATTGGATCGAACACGACACCAAAGATGCTGCCTACAACCAGTTGGTCGCAGGAGAGGTCGATTTCGTCTACGACCCGACCGGTCTTTCCAGCGGGCTGCGCGATCAGCTGGCGGCGCAGCCTGACCTGACATTCTCGGTGAATCAAACTGAGCGTTTCCGGTACATGGCGTTCAACATGCGCAAAGCGCCAATGTCCGACCTGGCCTTTCGTCAGGCCGTGGCAACTATCGTCAACAAGGAGGTGGTTGCTGAGACCGTTCTCGCCAACGCTGTATCTCCCGCCTACACCATCATCCACCCTGGTTTGACCTCGTTCTACAACGCCGACGCCCCCAGAGCGGGATGGGCCGATGGGGTTCCGATGAGTGAAGCCGACCGCTTTCTATCAGCCGTCGCCACTCTCCAGGATGCCGGCTACACATGGGATGTTGAGCCGGTAATCGATCCGGGCGACCCGGACCCGGTTGCCACGGCAGGTGCGGGGCTGACGATGCCCAACGGAGTGAAGGTTCCGGAGCTCACCATCCTTGCTCCCGCGTTGGGCTACGACCCGTACCGTGCCACCTTTTCGGTTTGGATCGAAGCGTGGCTGAACGACCTCGGTATTCCTGCATCTGCGGAGCCCACCGATTTCGAAACCATTGTCTCGGCAGTGTTCCCACCTCAGACCGAGGAGACTGCCCAGGATTGGGACTTGTACGTGCTTGGGTGGACTGGAGGCGAAACTTCGCTCAGGGGGACCTTGCAGGTGGCATTCTTCCACTCTCGTGAAGACACAGTGAGTGGGGGAGGTTTCAACACGCCCGGCTACGCGAGTGAGCGTTTCGATGCCGCAGCCGACGCTTTCGAATCCGCTACCGATATCGAGACCGCAGCGCGGTTCACCAGGGAGATGGATCTGATATTGGCGGAGGAGTTGCCATACGTCGTGCTCTTTCGGACTCAGATCATTGAGGCCTACAGCACGAGGGTTCGGTTTCCGACTGAAGTAATCATGAGCGGTCACTCTGGTTTTCCGAACGTATGGCCCAGCGCTGTGGTGATTGACGAAGAATCGTAGGGGCGCATGCTGATGCTCGACTCGACGAAACGCACGTTGCTTGGCTTCACCGCTCTTCTGGCTCTCGCTGAGGTGTTGATCGCATGCTCCGGATCGAGCGCCGGGACAACAACCACGGAGTTCGTTGCACCGGAAACCACAACCACCACTGTCCCAACCACCACTACAACGGTTGATGAAGGACCGTGCGCAGTGGCGTTCTGCGTTACTTACCACATCCGACCGGAAGCCATTTGGTCAGACGGGATTCCGGTGACGTCTGACGACTTCGTCTATACCTATGAGGTCTTTTCCGATCCGCTGAGGGGAAGTTCGATAACAATCGGATACGACCTTGTTGAAACGGTCGAAGTTGTCGACGACAAGACCGTCATATTTGGGCTCTCCGAGGTCTTCGGGCCGTGGAGAACCCTCTTCGACATTGTGCTCCCTGCTCACGTGGCCGACCCGATGAACCTTTCGGTTACCGCTTCGGCGTTCCGTCTTCAGGACCAAATTGTTGATGATCGGATCCTGCTCACACGCAACACCAACTTCTGGTCGTCCATCGACCCGGCGTCGGGGGCACCGGTCGGCGACGTGGAGCAGGTGGAGTTCGTCTTTGTCGAATCGGTGCGGGAACGACTTGGCGGTCTCGGCGAAAACACGTTCGACATGATCAACCCGAGTCCCCTTGCTTGGATGGTCGAAGACCTCGCAGAACTGACTGAGGTGACCACCACTATCTCAACAGGACCTTTCTGGGAGCATATCGACTTCAACCATGACGACCCGCTCCTCGGCCAAAGTTGGGTTAGGGAAGCCATTGCCCTTGCCATCGATCGGGAGGCAATCCTCGATCTGACGGTGAGGACGATCGGGCCTGATGCTCGGCCGCTCGACAACAGCATCTGGACGACCGACGCAGACGTCTATTCGCCCCACTACGACATTCCATTTGACCCGGTTCGGTCCGAGCAGGTCCTTGAGGATCATCTCTGCGTGAAAGGGGACGATGGTGTCTACGACTGTCAGGGGAGACGCATGTCTTTCGCCTGGACGACGACGGTCGGCGATGAGTTCAGGGTCGATACCGCAACAATGGTTCAGGAGAGTCTCGAACAGGTCGGGATCGAGATCGATATCCAACTGCGAACGCCGTCGGACCTCTTCTCGGGCGATGTCTTTTTTGGGGGTCCCGAGGTATGGCAGTTGATCAACTTCTCCTGGAAGGCTGCTGCCGACCCTCATCTTGGGAACTCGACGTACTACTGCACGGGACAGGCGCTCAGTGGATTTGGGTCACTCAATGTGAACAGGTATTGCAACGATGAGGTCGAGGCACTGGTTCGGTCGACCGACGAAATCGTAGATTCGTCTTCGCGTGCCGAGGCGTACAACGAGGCGGACAGGATCTATTTGGAGGATCTCGCCATTGTCCCGCTTTATCAAAAGCCATCGTTGCTCGCCTGGAATATCGAGTTGGACGGACCTGAACCGAACATGTCGCGCGCTACCGACATGTGGAATCTGGCGGCTTGGGCTGGTCAGGGCTCGATCGTGTTTGCGTTGGAGACTGAACCGACTCAGCTCGATCCGGTAGCGCAGTGGGACAAAGACACGGCAGTGGTGATGAGGGCGTTGGTTTCGGGCGCGTTCTCGACAACACCCGCCCTCGAGTTTGTTCCGATCCTTATCGAGAGTGCAGACACCTATGTGAGCGACCGTTGAATAACGGACCGCTTTCGACGCTCCAGGTCGTCGAGCTTGCCGGTCTCGGCCCTGCTCCGTTTTGCGGGATGGTCCTGGCCGATTTGGGAGCCAATGTCATCAAAGTCGATCGGGTGTCGGATGTGATCGGAGGTCACTCTCCATCGTCACGTTACGACCTCCTCGATCGGGGTAAACGCTCGATGGGCTTGAACCTGAAGTCTGGGGAAGGAGTTGAGATTGCGTTGCAACTCATCTCGGGTTTCGACGTCCTTATTGAAGGGTTTCGTCCTGGTGTTGCCGAGAAGTTGGGCATCGGTCCGGCTGAATCACTCGCCGTCAACACCAGGCTGGTTTACGGGCGGATGACAGGCTGGGGTCAGGACGGCCCATATGCATCCATGGCCGGTCATGACATCGACTACATCGCCTTGTCGGGCGCCCTTCATCCTGTCGGTGGGGCCGATCACCCGATTCCGCCACTCAATCTCGTAGGTGACTTTGGTGGAGGGGGGATGTTGTTGGCACTCGGCGTGGTCTCGGCGGTTCTGCATGCCAGGGAAACCGGCATCGGCCAGGTTATCGACGCAGCCATGGTCGATGGTTCGGCCCTTCTCACAACAATGCAACACGGGATGATGGCCTCAGGCACATGGCAGCCGCAGCGCGAGTCAAACCTGTTGGACGGTGCCGCACCGTTCTACACGACATACGAGACTTCGGACGGTGAGCACGTCGCGGTGGGTGCCCTGGAACCGCAGTTCTTCGCAGCTCTGCTCGATGGGCTCGAGTTGGAGCCGACAGAGTTGCCCAACCGACTCGATCGGGAGGGGTGGCCGGCACTCCGCGAGGCCCTGGCCAAGCGTTTCATCCAACGAACCCGTGATGAGTGGGATCAGCACTTCGCTGGGACCGACGCATGCGTGGCTCCCGTGCTCTCGTTGATGGAAGCATCATCGCATCCGCACAACGTCGCCCGCGGGGGTTTTGTGGAACTCGACGGCGTCTCTCAGCCCGGTCCGGCGCCGCGTTTCTCCGAGACCGCAGCTTCGCTTTCCGGGCCTCCGGCAGCACCCGGTGCCGACACCGAATTGATCATGGCCTCGCTCGGGTATAGCCCTAGCCAAATCGGTATGCTCCGCACGTCTGGAACCATCGCCTGACTCTTGGAGGACTCGTGGCCGAACAGTCTGTACTCGCCGAACGCGCCGAAATCGATGCCGTTGTCGAAGACAAGACCATCGTCGACTACTTCAATCGGAACGCCGACAATTATGGCGACCAGCCCGCCATGCACTTCAAGGATGGCGACGAGTGGGCCCAACTCACATGGTCCGAGTACCGACGTTCGGTGCACGACGTTGCTGCCGGTCTGCAAGCACTCGGAGTCGGCGATGGGGAGTTTGTTGCCATCATGGCCGGGAACCGGCCAGAGCACGTGATTGCCGATTACGCCGTTGTCCACGCCGGCGCCACTCCTGTGACCATCTACTCGACTCTGGCGGCGAACCAGATTCAGTACATCGCCGACAACAGCAAGGCGACTGTTGCGATCCTCGAGGACCTCGAGTTCATGAAGAGGTTCGAGGAGATTCGATCCGAGCTTCCCAACCTCCGCTATGTCGTCTTGATGTCTGGTGCAGAGAACTATGACACTGCTGACTGGGTGCTGAGTTGGGACGAGTTGGTGACGAGGGGCAAGAATCGACTCGTTGAAGATCCGGCCACCGTGGAGCGTTCGGCTTCGGCGATTACGCCCGACACGCTGGCGACTCTGATCTACACCTCCGGTACCACCGGAACACCCAAGGGTGTAATGATCTCGCAGTACAACGTTGTTTGGACACTGGAGACTTTGCGTCGTGCCGCGAGTCTCGATCTCGGTGTCCGAATGGTGTCATATTTGCCGCTGGCCCACATTGCCGAGCGGGTTGCCACCCACTACTTGGGCACATATTTGTTAGGTGAAATCTGGTACTGCCCGTCGATCGCCGCCGTGCTGGAATACATCCAGGCTGCGAGGCCAACGGTGTTCTTCGCGGTTCCTCGTGTCTACGAGAAGTTCCATGCCCGTCTATCAGCAGGTTTCGACGACGCCGAGGGTATCCAGGGGACCCTTCTCAAGATGGCCCTGGCCAAGAACGAAAAGCGGGTTGAAGCGGAGATGGAGGGTGGCTCCGGTCCGATGCTGGCGGGTCTGCTCGACAAGGTGGTTCTCTCCAAGGTGCGTGAGCGGCTGGGCATGCAGGATGTGCAAATTGCGATCACTGCAGCCGCCCCGATCAACCCGGACCTGGTCAAGTTCTTCATGACCATTGGAATCCCATTGTTCGAGCTCTATGGCATGTCAGAGACAACAGGTCCGGCGACGACCAATGTTCACGACGCATTCAAGATTGGCTCGGTTGGCAAGCCTCTCCCGGGGGTCGAGGTCAAGATCGCAGAAGATGGCGAACTTTCGATGCGTGGTGGTGTCATCACCAAGGGCTACTACAAGCTCGACGACGCGACGAGGGAGACCTTTGACTCCGATGGCTGGCTCCACTCGGGCGATCTCGCCCGCATCGACGAAGACGGATTTGTCTGGATCGTTGGTCGGAAGAAGGAGATCATCATCACGGCTGCCGGCAAGAACATCGCACCGGCAAAACTCGAGACGGCGCTGGGCAACCATCCACTCATCTCAAAGGCGTGCATGATCGGAGACCAGCGGAAGTTTATTTCGATGGTGATTGGTCTCGACGCCGAGGAGGCTCCGGAATGGGCTGCTTCGCGTGGCATTGAGTACACCGACCTGGCGAGTTTCTCGGAACTACCAGAGGTGCAGGACGAGATCGGCTTGGCAGTCAAGACCGCCAATGACAAGGTTTCGCATGTCGAGCAGGTCAAGAAGTGGATTGTGGTCCCGGATGATTGGACACCGGACTCAGGCGAGCTGACTCCATCCTTGAAGCTGAAGCGTCGTGTCGTCCTCGACAACTACGCCGACCAAATAGACGCGATGTACTCCGGGGTTTGACGCCACAGCAATCATCTCGGATGAACCGTTCCATCTTCGAGTCTGACCACGAGCTGTTCAGAGCGTCGGTTCGGGAGTTTGTCGAGCGGGAGGTGTCTCCAAACGTTCCCAAATGGGAAGAACAGGGGATTGTCGACAAGGAGATGTTTCGCAAGGCCGGTCAGGCAGGATTGCTTGGTATGGCCATCCCCGAGGAATGGGGTGGAGGAGGGGTCGACGATTTCAGGTTCAACGTTGTCGTCGTAGAGGAACTGATAGCTGGCGACGCGTTTGCGTCCGGCATGTGCATCACGCTTCACAACGATGTGGTGACTCCCTATTTCCTCAACCTGGCGACGAGTGAGCAGTCGGCCCGCTGGCTGCCGGGTGTGGCGTCGGGGGAGCTGATGACGGCCATAGCGATGACCGAGCCCGGCGCCGGGTCCGATCTTGCCGGGATCAAGACCACAGCAATTCGCGACGGCGGCGACTACGTGTTGAACGGCTCCAAGACTTTTATCACAAACGGCATCAACTCCGATCTGATCGTGACCGCAGTCAAGACCAACCCCAAGCAGCGGCACGCGGGCATGAGTCTGCTGGTCGTAGAGGACGGCATGGACGGCTTCAGCCGTGGGCGTAACCTCGACAAGATTGGCCTGCATGCCCAGGACACCGCCGAGCTCTTTTTCGACGATGTCATGGTTCCGGTGGAGAATCTGCTCGGTGAAGAGGGCAAGGGTTTTCTCCATCTGGTCCACAACCTTCCCCAGGAACGTCTTGGGTTGACGGTGGGTTCGATCGCCCATGCTCAAGCGGCCTTCGACTGGACGTTGGAGCACGTTAAGGAGCGGGAGGCCTTTGGCCAGTCGATTGGCAGGTTTCAGGCCGTCAAACACGTCATGGCTGAAATGCGCACAGAACTCGACGTCGCCCAGACATTTGTCGACAGCCAAATCATGGCGCTGACCCTCGGCCAGCTTTCTGCGACCGATGCGGCCAAGGCTAAATGGTGGGTCACTGAACTGGAAAACAGTGTCATCACACGGTGTCTTCAGTTGTTCGGGGGCTGGGGGTATATGGAGGAATACCCGATAGCGCGGGCATACCGTGACGCCAGGGTGCAAACCATCTACGGAGGGACAACCGAGATAATGAAGGAGATCATCGGACGTGCCCTTGGGCTCTAATGGAGGATCAGAGAATTGAGTGAACCAATCACATTTGATGGCCGTGTGGCGGTTGTCACCGGAGCCGGAGGCGGGTTAGGCAAGACCTACGCCCTTGAGCTGGCCCATCGAGGTGCCCGTGTAGTCGTCAATGATCTCGGCGGAGCGGTGGACGGCACCGGAGAGTCCCCGTCGGCCGCCGATGTCGTCGTTGCCGAAATCGAGTCAGCGGGTGGTGAGGCGGTTGCCAACTATGACTCGGTCTCCACAGCAGAGGGCGGCGCCGCCGTAATCCAAACGGCTGTCGACGCTTTCGACGGAGTCGATGTCGTCATCAACAACGCCGGGATTCTCCGTGACAAGTCGTTTGCCAACATGGAGATTGCAGAGATCGAGGCTGTTCTCGATGTGCATCTCAAGGGAGCCTTCTACGTCTCACAGCCTGCCTTTCGCATTATGAAAGAGAATGGCTACGGCCGCTTTGTGTTTACTGCCTCGGCGTCTGGGCTGTTCGGTAACTTTGGGCAAGCCAACTACGGCGCGGCGAAACTCGGTCTGGTCGGTCTCTCCAATGTGCTTGCGATCGAAGGAGAGAAGTACAACATCAAGTCGAACGCGATTTCTCCTACCGCCCGGACACGGATGACTGAGGACATTCTCGGACCGTTCAACGAGTTGGTTGACCCAAATCAGGTCACTCCATTGGTTGTGTACCTGTGCTCCGAAGCCAACGAGCACACGCATGAGATCTTCACCGCTGGCGGAGGGCGCTACGCACGGGTGTTCATAGGTACCAACGAGGGTTGGTTTGCCGGCCAGGGAACAGTCCCGACGGTGGAAGAAGTGGGGTCCCGTCTGGATGAGATCCGAGACATCTCCGAATACATCATCCCATCGAACATCAATGACGAACTGATGATGCTCGGCAAGATGTTGGCCGGCTAGGTCGATGAGCCCCGACCAAGTTCGCGCTAAGCCCTGATCTCCACAGGCGTGCCAATTGGCACCAGTCGATGAAGCAGTGTTATCAGCTCGTTGGGCAATCTCACACAGCCAAGAGATGCTGCTCTCCCAATGGATGAGGGATTGTTGGTGCCGTGAATACCGATGATCCCGTCGCCACCGTTGTATTCCGTGATTGTGTCGGATCTAGCTGAGAGTCCCAAGGCATGCGGTCCCCAAGGACTGTTCGGGTTGGCAAGGGTGACGTTGTCGGTGACGAAGAAGGTTCCCGTCGGTGTGGGGTTGGCTGATGTCCCAATGGCGATCGTGGTCGACATGATCTCCCTGCCATCGATGGTGTAGGTCAGCTTCCTGTCACCCAGGTCGACGAGGATCTTGCCGCCGACCGCATACATCTCCACGTCCGCCGTCCGAACAAACCCTGTTGAGCCGTTGGGGCGGACGGGCAGCATCACTTCCAGCCAGTCGGTCGCCGGCTGGTCGACAACGGTGAGCACGGTGACGGTCCCCAAAATGGTGGTCCAGGGAACTGTGAGTTGAGTCTCCGTGGAATCAGGAGCCTCAAACACTTCGATATCGCTCCGGGCCAATGCCACCAAGGTTTGGGATTCGGGGGCCAGGGACCCAAAACCGGCGTATTGAGGTCTGGTGTCCACAACAGGCGACAAAGTGGGCGCAGTGGCGATATCCGAGCTTGGCGCCACAGTGGGCTGAGTCACCGAAGCCGGCACGGAAATAGGTTTGCTGTCTGCTTCGCCACCACAGGAGCCCACGGCTAGCGAAGCAGACAGCAAACCTAAGAACAAGAGAACAGGCCGGCGCATCACTCTCATGATATCGGTCAGTGGCGACTCAGCGTTTAGCGTCAGACACATGACCCGTGTTTACGTGACCAGGGATCTGCCTTCGCCGATTCTCAACCCGTTGAGCGATCGTTTCGACGTCGATGTGTGGTTTGGCGACCGGCCGGTCCCGAGAGAAGTCCTTCTGGCAGCGGCTTCGACATCTGAGGGTCTTCTTTGCATGGTGAACGATCTCGTCGACGGCACCCTGCTGGAGGCCTCACCTTCGTTGCGGGTGATTTCACAGATGGCGGTGGGAGTCGACAACGTCGATCTAGCCGAGTGTTCGAGAAGGGGGATAGCCGTCGGACACACACCAGGTGTCCTCACCGGAACCGTGGCTGACACGGCATTCACGTTGCTGGGGGCGGTTGTTCGTCGCTTCCCCGAAGGTGAGGCCGAGGTGCGCTCGGGCACTTGGGGTCCTTGGTCACCATTTCATCTAACCGGAGGCGATCTTCACGGAACGATTCTCGGGATAATCGGGATGGGTCGTATTGGCCGGGCGGTGGCTCGGAGATCCCAAGGCTTCGACATGTCAGTGATTTACACCTCACCCAGAGAAGCCAGTGAGGTTGAAGCCGAGCGCATGGATCTCGACCAACTGCTCGAGATTGCTGACAATGTCCTGATTTGCGCGGCACTGACCGATGAAACAAGAGGACTCATTGGTAAAGACGAACTGACACGTATGAAACCGAGCGCCTGTCTGATCAATGTGGCTCGTGGGTCGATTGTGGACACTGATGCATTGGCGGCGGCTTTGGAAGCTGGTGAGATCGCCGGGGCCGGTTTGGACGTGACCGACCCCGAGCCGATCCCGCCGAATCACCCACTGCTTGCATTGGCCAACTGTCTGATACTCCCCCACATCGGGAGTGCTTCGGTGAAGACGCGGCATCGGATGGCTGGTTTGGCTGTCGAAAATCTTATTGCTGGCCTCGAGGGCCATCAGATGCCTGCCAGACACCCGGCCGGAGGTTGAGAGGCGCGAAAAACTGATTACGCTTCGAGAGGTCCACTTACTCAAGGGAGAGTCTGAGCTTGTTTGACCTGCCCGGCGCCAAGTCTGTTGAGCCAAACCCGAGTCAGCAGCGGCTTCGGGAGATCGCTGTTGCAACCATGCCACGTCTCACCGAGACCGAGTACGGCAACCTCAACTACCAGGCTGTGATCACGGCTCGTTTGAAGAACTCGACCTTTTTTGTCTCTGACCGCGAGATCCATCAGAATCGCATCTCGCGCTCTGAGGCAGACGAATGGGCCGCCCGACAGGACGCCCACATCGCTGGTGTCGAGATGATCCTCGTTGAAGGATATATCGGTCCGGACTCCGATTTTCGCACCGGATCCCGTCTTTTTATCGAGGCCAGCCAACCAAACATCGCAGGTATGCAGGCCCAGCTTTTCTTTCCTCCCGACCAAGACTGGTCCCCGGATTTCACAGTCATCTACACCCCGACGCTGCCAGCTCCCGGAAAGCCAGACGAGCGACTGATCATTGTCGACTTCGACAATTGGGTCACGCGTGTTTTTGGGTCCGACTACTTCGGCGAATCGAAGATGGGTGGTTTGCGCATGTGGAACCGGTTGGTCTTTGATCGCGGGGGACTGGCCCTCCATGCGGGTCTCAAGACGTACCCCGGGGAGTCCACACAAAGCGGCGATGAGGAGTCGATGTTGATCATCGGTCTATCCGGAACCGGCAAAACCACGACAACCTTCCGCCAGCAAGCCGGGTCTTTGCCGGTGCAAGACGATTTTGTCGCCCTCATGCCCGGGGGGCGGGTTCACACCTCGGAAGCGGGCTGTTTTGCCAAGACCTATGGTCTCGACCCCGACGACGAGCCAACGATCTACGGCGGGACAACCCGACCTGATGCTTGGCTCGAGAACGTCTTGGTGACCAGTGATGGCGGCGTTGACTTCTTTGACACCTCACACACAGCCAACGGACGCAGCACGTTCACCCTGGCCAACATCCGCCATCGCGATCCAAGCGGTGTCCCCCCCGCTCGCCATCTTTTGATCCTCAACCGCTCAGAACACGTGATACCTGCTGTGGCACGATTGAGTCGTCGCCAGATTCCGGCGTATTTCATGCTCGGCGAGACCAAAGGAACGTCAGCCGGGGGTTCCGCCGAGGCAGGCAAAAGTCTTAGGGTGCCCGGGACCAATCCCTTCTTCTTCGACGATGACTCCATGCAAGGAAATCGATTGCTCGAACTACTAGAGACCATCCCCGATCTCCAGGCCTACGTCCTCAACACAGGTCGTATCGGCGGCGAAGAGCAAGGATCCAAGAAGGTGCGTATCCAGGATTCGTCGGCGATCGTGCGGGGGATTGTCGAAGCAACAATTCAGTGGCGCCCGGACCAGGATTTCGGGTACGACGTCGCCGAGGTTGTTCCCGGCATCGACGATGTCGAATTGCTTCAGCCGCGACGGCTATACGAGGCTCAGGGCCGACTGGAAGAGTACGAGGCGATTGTCTCTCGTCTCAAGAAGGAACGTGTCGAGTATCTCGAGGGGTTCGCCGCTCTCGGCCCCTCAATCAAGGCCGGCCTCGGGAGCTAATGGTAGTGGTCCGTCGCTAGAAGGCGGGGAAGACAGCCAGGAGACAACCGGCCTCCAGTCCGATCTCAGCGATCGGCGATTGCATTACGTTGGATACTCCGCGAGTGGCACCCTGGTGGAGCGTCTCGTTGTCCAAGTCCCAGCGGAGACCAGACGTTTGCACGCCTAGTGCGTCGCCACCGACAGCGATGAGACTCAAGGTTGCTCCGATGTCCCCATGTAGGAGCCTCCTTCGATGGATGACGTGAGATCTCCCTCGGGCATTGACCCAGTCGAGTTCGTCGACACCTTTCCATCGTGGGGAGCACAACAGCAATGCTGTCGCCAATTCGTGATCCAGCCGTCCTCCCGACCCCGCCACCACAACAATCCTCGCCGGCGTGTCCCGGATTGAGAGTTGCAGGGCCAGCTCGAGGTCGGTCGCATCTTTGTTGGTTGGATGCTTCTCGACGATGACGTGGCTGGGGATTTCCGTGGCACGGATCGAGTCGAGATCACCAACGAGTGCGTCGATTTTGAAGCCCAATGCGATGGCTGCGTCGTAGCCACTGTCTGCGGCCACCACCAAGTCGGGCCGGGGGAGTTCCTCTAAAACGGTCTGGGGAGGTGTGTCGCCACCGGTGAAAATGAGAACTGTCTCCAAATCGGTTACCCCTGTCTCCAGAATCCCGGTCTCCATGAATACCGTGTAAATGACAAAATCGTCTTACGCGCTATCGGGCGCGTAAGAGCTAAACCTCAAGTAGAACTTGAGCATCACTGGATATCGACCACGATCGTGTCCATGGCGGTGCGTAGCGCCTTTTCTACAGATTCGGGCGTATCAGCACTGGCGTAGACAAACCCGAGGTACCGATCACCTGCGGGTGGAGCCAAGACCTCAGACCCGGGCTGCACTGTGAGGTCGAATCCAGTGATGCCATCTATTCGACGGGTTTGTTCCAAACCCTCGAAACCCTGAAGACGACCGGATACCGGTGTCGGGATCATCAAAACGCCTGACGCGTGTGGCTCTCTCTTCAACTCGGGTTTCTCGAGGCCGATGGCGTTGCGCAATATCAACGTTTCCAAAGACGTGCCCATGAGGCCAAAGTTGAGGCTTCGTGAGCAGAGACCGCCGATCGATCTGGCTGCGATCTCGATGATCTGCGGTTTCCCTGCCAGGATCCTCATTTCGATGTGAACCGGTCCATGGGTGAGTTCCAATGACCGGATCGCTGCCTGAGCAACACGGACGGCCTCGGCCTGGACCGAGTCGGCCAGGTTGCTCGGTGTAACAAAGATCGTCTCAGGGAAGACAGGTCCATCGCTGGTGTCTGGTTTGTCGAACATGGCGAGGACTGTGAGTTCTCCATCACTGATCACAGCCTCGACGGCAATTTCTGGCCCAGGGATGTACTGCTCCACGAGCAACGGGGCGCTGTCATCTCCAATGATCTGCCTCACTCGATCCATGGTGTGGCCGAGATCCTCAGGTCGGTCGACACGTATCACTCCCTGGCTGGCGGATCGGTCGATCGGCTTGACTATCACTGGATAGGAGATGTCAGTTGTCGCTTCGTCGTCGATAGCCAACAAATCGAATCCAGGCTGAGGTACTTCTCCTTTGGCCAGCCGTTGCCGCATCAGCGATTTGTCCCGTGTCGCGGCTGCCGCGTCAGGTGAGTTGGAGGCCAAGCCGAGAGCTGTCCCCGCAAACGCCGCGACCATCACGCCGCTGTCGTCGGCGGCCACGACACCGTCAAGTGGAACATTGTCGCCAAGTGCCGTGACTTTGCGGGCGGCTTCGACAGGGTCGGAGCAGTCTATTTGGAGATAGTTCTCGCCCATGTCGAATGGTGGGGGCTGCTCGGAAGCGACCACCAGGTCGATACCCAATGCTGCGGCGGCGCTTACGAAATCGCTTGCTCGGTAGGTGGTGCTCGGCAATACAACGACAGCTCGGGGCATGATTGGATCGGATAGGGGGTTACCATCATTACAGATGTCTGAATCCAAGGTTCTCAGTGTTGACTCATCCGCGCTTGAGATGATCCGTCAGTTGCGCGATAACGAGCCCGGCGAAGATGAATTCGCTCTTTCTATCGAGGTGACCGGCTTTCGGGGTGCCCAGTTTTCTTACGAACTGGCGTTTGTCCCGCTGAGTGAGATGAAGGAAGACTGGGTCGAAGAGCGTCACGACGATCTTGCAGTGATCTTCCCGAAGGTTGACACTGGCAAGCTCGACGGCTCCATACTCGAATTGACTGACGAGGGGTTGGCTATGAATAACCCCAACTCCCCGGCACCGCCGGAGATGTCTGCCCCCGCCGGGGATCTATCAGGTCCGCTTGTCGATCGTGTCCAACAGGTGCTGACTGAGCAGGTGAACCCGGCCATTGCCGCTCATGGTGGCGGCGCAGAACTGGTTTCGGTTGATGGCGCCATCGCCTACCTACGGTTGTCCGGCGGATGCCAGGGGTGTGGTCTGGCCCAAGTCACCCTGAAGCAAGGGATCGAGAAGATAATCCTCGAATCGATTCCTGAGCTGTCGCAGGTGGTTGATGTGACCGATCACGCCTCGGGAGACGACCCCTACTACCAGAGTCAGAAGGACTCTGGTGGGAAGTAGTGGTTTCCCTCGACCAAAGAAGTAGTTCGGTCTAGCGAACCGGCTCGTTCACAGCTTCGACGGATGCCCCCATTCTGTTCGAACCCATGAA
>Ga0255058_10001016_pt1 | contig 16053 bp, 13 predicted proteins | sample Cases_109_9_MG_FD_188637 | JGI IMG/M metagenome (GOLD analysis project Ga0255058, IMG submission 188637) | Seawater microbial communities from Amundsen Gulf, Northwest Territories, Canada - Cases_109_9 | ecosystem: Environmental > Aquatic > Marine > Gulf | place: Canada: Northwest Territories... | reverse complement strand
CCTCGTATTTGTACAGCTGGTCGGGTGCCAGTCCGTTGTCCAGGTAGGTCAGGTTGGACGTGCGTCCGATCTCGCTGCCGTCGCGGTACACGGTGTACTCGTCGATGCCGGATTCAGGGTCGCTCGCCGCCGTCCAGGTCAGAGAGATCTGCGTCTGGCTGACGGCCGAGCCGGCCAGGTTCCCGGGCTTCGTCGGCGGCGTGCCGTCCAGCGTCCGCGCCGAGGCCACATTGCTCGGCGGGCTCTCGTTGCCCGACGAATTCGCTCCGGTGACGTAGTACCGGTACGTCGTCCAGGGCCGCAGCTCCGTGTCCGAGTAGCCGCTTTGCGACGACGATAGGCGGGCGATCTCGGTGCCGTCGCTGTAGTACACGACGAATTCGGTGACCTGCGACGTTGAAACCTTGTTCCACGACAGATCGATCTGAGACGGGCTCGCGGCCGTGGCCTGCAGGTTCGAAGGTCCGGGGACGGCTTGCACGTCCTGTGCTCCCACGCTCGCCGGGAGGGCGATGGCCATCCCGGCGGCAGCGGACACTAAGACCGCGAATCGCAGCCTCCTCGAATTCACGTGCCCAGATCCAGCCACAGAGGTTCTGACAGGCTGCTCTCGTTGCCCGAGGCGTCCACTGCCGTGACTCCGAAGTAATATCCGTCCGGAATGAGCTCCGTGACCGTGTGCTGCGTGGCGAGTCCGACATCGACCATGACCGCGTCGTCACCGTTTGGCGGCTGGGAAGGGGAGTAGTACAGGTGGTAGCCCACCAGGTCGGTGAGCGGTCGCCCCATGGCGTCCTGTGTGGGAGCCGTCCACTCGAGCGTGATGGAGACTCGGTCCGTCGGATGCGTCGGAAGTCCACCCTCCGGGCCATCCGGGCTGCACGCCAGAGCGCTGCCGAGGCAGATCGCGGCAATCACCACGATTACAGTGGATTTCCGGTGGTCACGCCCAGACCGCATTTGTAGCACTCCTCGTTGCTCAGTCGTCAGTCGTTCCCGCCGACACTTCGCCCGAAGGAATACCGTCGGGAGGAATCCGGCGATAGAGCGAGTCACCAGACGGGCGATTGGTCGCCACCAGCATAATATAGTTGGATTCCCGTTTGAGCGCCTGCGGCGCCGGAGTGGTCCCTACTCACAGCTGATTTGCGACACCCAGCGCAGCATACTATTGACAATAGCTATATTCAAATATATGTATGTAGCTGATTTTGTGGCGCCGCGTGTGCCGTGGCGGGGAATCGACGGAATATGGGCCGACAATGAATGACGATATGACGACGATCAGCGTGGCAACGGTGCAGGACGCAGCCCGGGTGCTGAGGTGCATCGGCCATCCGGTGCGACTCCGAATCATCGAGCTACTCGACAACGGTGGCGCCAAGACGGTCACGGAGATCCGGGAGACCATCGGACTCGAGCAGGCCGCGGCGTCGCAACACCTGAACCTGATGAGAGACAAGCGGATCCTTACCGCACGCAGGGACGGCGTGCACGTCTACTACGACATCAGCGACGACAAGGTCGTGCGCGTAATCGACTGCCTCCGCGCGTGCGATATCGACACTCGCTGAGCCTACCCGCGGGAAGAGACATGAGAACGATCATCCAGGATCCAAGCCCACGATCACCCGGGGTTGTTCAGCAACCTGCCAGGGCTCGGTTCTCACGACCGAGGATGGCGAGCCCGATCGCGTTCGTGACGGCCGTTCTGTTCCTGGTGGGGTCCGGCGCCGCCGGTCGGCTGGTCGCCCAGGAAACCGGGAGTACCAGGCCGCTCAGTCTGGAAGCTGCTCTGGAGGAAGCTCTATCTGGAAACGCCGATCTCAGGATCGCGGCGGCGCGGACAGAGTTGGCCGAGGCGGTGGCTGCGGGCGGGTCAGCCGTGTACTGGCCGCGGCTCGACTTCGAAAGTGGGTTCATCCGATCCAACGATCCGGTCTTCGTGTTCGGTACGAAGCTTCGGCAGGGGTCGTTCGGCCAGCCCGATTTCGACCCGGGTGTGCTCAACAATCCGGATCCGATCAACGATTGGGTGAACCGGTTCTCGCTCCAGTGGAAGATTTTCAGTCCAGCCGACTGGACGGCGCGCGGGGCCGCCTCGCTCGAGGCAGATGGGGCGCACTGGTCCGAGACGCGGACGCGGGAGGCTACCCTGATGCAGACTGAGTTCCTGTACCGCGGGGCGCAGCGCGCGGGAGCCCAGCTGCATGCAGCTCGCCGGGCCGAGGAGGCCGCCGAAGCCAACCGCGACGTATTTGCACGTCGCGTGGTGGAAGGAGTCCTCACGCGGGCGGACCTTCTGCAGGCGGAAGCGGACTACTCCTTTTCGATCGCCCGTAGAGTCGATGCGGAGCGCCTTGACTCCAACGCGCGCCGAAACCTGGCGGTGTTTCTGGGTGGAGACGGGGCGCGGATGCCGGTTCTCACGGACAGCTTGCGACTCGAGGCGCCACCCGGGGCAGGCTCCGGTTCGGACACGAGCTTCGATCCGGCCAGCCGGGCCGACTTGAGGGCCCTGTCCAGCGCCAGGGACGCTGCGGAGGCCGGCTCGAAACAGGCCGGGCGAAAATATCTCCCCGAGATCGGAGTGTTCGCCAACTACGGAATACACGCGGCGGACGCGTTCCAGAGGGACGGAGACAACTGGACCGTAGGCGTCGGCCTCAAGTGGAATATCTTCTCGGGCTTCAGTCGTTCGAAGGACAGTCAGCGGGCGAGCGCAGTCCAATCCATCGCTGAGACCCGGTACGAGACGGCCATGCGGGAAGCGAGCGCCGAGCTCGCCGAGGCGCGCAACGGAGTGATCGCGGCCCGACAAGGCGTGGAGGCCACGCTGGCAGCCGACGAGGCGGCGACAGTGGGCGCCGAGTTGATGCGGCGCCGTTTCGAGGAAGGACTCGCTACCGCCGCAGACCTCCTTCAGGCGGAGTCACGCAGGGCCCAGGCCGAAAGTCATGCGATCGACGCGCAGGCCGGTTTCCGGATGGCGGAGGCCCGGCTGCGGTTCGTCACCACACTGCACCAGGACGGGAACGATCGATGAAGCGATACGCGATCTTGCTCGCACCTTTGATGCTGGCTTCGATGGCCGCATGCGGCGGAGAAGAGCCGGGTGAAGTGGACAGTGTGGCAGACGCCGGCACGGTGCTCGTGAGCGCTGCGACATCCGCCGAGTCGGGGGCCCAGGTTCCGGCCAGAATTGTCGCCCGGGAGAGCGCGAACCTTGCCACGCGGGCAAGCGGCACGGTGGAGGCCGTCCTGGTCGATGTCGGAAGCACGGTTCGCAGGGGTGAGGTCCTCGTACGGCTCGAGGCATCGGGAGTCGAGTCGGCGGTGGCCCGAGCCGAGGCCCAGGCGGTTGTCGCTCGTCGCACGTTCGACCGTCTCTCAAACCTGGAGCGGGATGGCGCGGCGACCAAGCAGGAGCTCGACCAGGCAGAGGCGGGCCTGAGGACCGCCGAAGCGGTGTTGGATGAGGCCAGGGCGGCACGGGAATACGTAGCGCTGCGTGCTCCGTTCTACGGCACGGTCACGGCGCGTCTCGTGGATCCGGGCGATCTCGCGGTGCCGGGCAGACCGATCCTGCTGATTTCCGGCGCGGGCGATCTCAAGGTCGAAGCGGATCTTCCGGCATCGCTGGCGGACTTTGTTTCCGTGGGCGATCGCGTCAGCGTGGTTCGACCGGAGAATGGAGAGCGCTGGGCGGCCACCGTCAGCCGGGTCGTGCCGGTGATCGAGCTGTCGAGTCACCGGTTCCGGATCGAGGCGACGTTCGACGAGGCGACGGATCTCCCAGCAGCCGGCACGTTCGCGCGCATCGAGCTGGCAGGCAGGGGAGAGCGCAGCGCCTGGGTCCCGCTCGACGCGCTCGTGCGCCGCGGCCAGCTCACGGGAGTATTCGTAGTCGCGGGCGAGTCCCTCCGGGTCCGGTGGATCCGGACGGGCCGCCGAACGGATGATGCCGTCGAAGTACTGGCCGGTCTTCGCGAAGGCGCCCTTGTCGTCCGCGAGCCCGATCCCGGCCTGGTGGACGGCGCGCACGCTGGTGCGACGGAAATCGTCGCATGGGTCTTCTCGCCCGATAGTGGGCGATGAAGACCGAGATCGCGGGACGCCTCGCGGATGCGTTCCTGACTTCGAAGCTCACGCCCCTGCTCCTCGCGGCGGCGCTCGGGCTCGGCGTCTATACGATTTCCACCCTCCCGAGCGAGGAGGAGCCTCAGATCATTGTGCCCCTGGCCGATATCTATCTGCCCATGCCAGGGGCCGGGCCCGAGGAGATCGAGAACCGGGCCCTCATACCGCTCGAAAACGTTCTCTCCGGAATCGACGGGGTGGAGTACGTCTACAGTCACGCCCAGCCCGGATTCGGACTGGTGACGGTGCGCTATGAGGTCGGGCGGGATCTCGAGGACAGTCTCATACGGCTCTACTCCACTCTGATGAAATACGCGGACCGGATGCCCCCGGGTCTCGCGTTTCCGCTTGTCAAAACGGTCTCGATCGACGACGTGCCGTTCTTCTCGGTCACGCTCACGGGAGACCGAGACCACGCCGAGCTTCGCCGCATCGCCGAGGAAACGGCCACCGCGTTCGAAGCGGTTCCGGACGTGCGGGACGTCCAGGTCATCGGCGGGCAGCCACGTGAAATGCGAGTCGAGCTGTCGCTGGAGCGAATGACCGAGCTTGGCGTGGATCCCGGCACCGTCGTCGAGCGGCTCAATGCGGTCAACGTGAGCTTCGAGGCCGGCCGGTTCTCTGCCGCCGATCGGGTCGTCCGCGTCGTAGGGGGGGCGTTCCTGAGGACGGCCGATGACGTGGCCGGGGTCGTGCTCGACGTCCGGGACGGCCGCCTCGTGCAGGTGGGCGACATCGCCCGGGTGACGGACGGTCCCGCCGAGGTAGAAAGCTACACGTTCCACGGGAGGCCAGGGGAGGCCCTGAGGCCGATGGTCAGCATCACGGTGTCCAAAAGGCCGGGCGCTGACGCCACCGAAGTGGGGAACCGGCTCGAGCACACGCTGGGCCGCCTGGAGGGCAGGGTGGTGCCGGCCGACGTGGAAGCGCTGGTCAGCCGCAACTACGGTGAGACAGCCCGCGAAAAGGTCACGACGCTCAAGGAGCATCTGGGGCTCGCTGTCATCGCGGTGGGCATCGTGATCGCCGTGTTCATGGGCTGGCGGAGCGCCGTGGTCGTGATGCTGGCGGTGCCGATCACCTTCGCCCTGACGCTGTTCGTGTACCAGATATTCGGCTACACGCTGAACCGGGTGACCCTGTTCGCGCTGATCTTCGTGACGGGAATCGTGATCGACGATTCGATCATCGTTGCCGAAAACATGGAGCGGCACTTCCGAATGAGGGACCGTCCGCTTCGGGCCGCCGCACGGGCCGCCGTGGACGAGGTCGGTAACCCGACCATCCTGGCGACCCTGACCGTGATCGCGGCCGTGCTTCCCATGCTGTTCGTGTCGGGTCTGATGGGTCCGTACATGAGCCCCATGCCCATCGGGGCGAGCATCGCGATGATGTTCTCGCTTCTGGTCGCGCTGATCGGCACCCCGTGGCTCGCATTCCGCCTTCTCGGCAAGGCGCACCAGGGCGAAGGCGAAGAAGCGGCGTACGTGCTCGAGGAAACGAAGATCTATCGGGCGTACCGGCGGTTGATGGAGCCACTGCTCGCTAAGCCGGCCCGGTTGGTAGCCGTTCTCGGTGTGGTAGTGCTCCTGCTGGTCGGAACTACAGGACTGTTCTTCAGTCGCGCCGTGCTGTTGAAGATGCTCCCGTTCGACGACAAGAACGAGATGCAGGTGATCCTGGATCTCCCCGAAGGGAGCACCCTTGAGACGAGCGCGGCACTGGCCCTCGACGTGGCCCGCGGGCTCGAGGCGGTGCCGGAAATAGCCGATGTCCAGGTCTACGCCGGGGTGGCAGCGCCCTTCAACTTCAACGGCATGATCCGACATTACTATCTGCGTAAGGGAAATAACGTTGCGGATATTCAGGTAAACCTCGTTGATAAGTCTGACCGGAGCGCTAAGAGCCACGATATCGCGAAAGCCGTGCGGCCGATCGTCGATTCGGTCGTAGCGGCATCCGGCACCGGCGCGCGGGCCAAGATCGTAGAAGTGCCACCGGGACCGCCGGTTCTCGCGACCCTGGTGGCCGAGATTTACGGTCCGGACGAGGTGGCTCAGCGGCAGGTCGCGGAGCAGGTCATGCTCCGGTTTTCGGAGCAACCCGGTGTAGTGGATATCGACTGGTCGCTGATCGATCCGCAGGAGGAGCTGCGCCTGTCCGTGGACGAGGAAAAGGCGGCTCTCGCCGGAGTGGCGAAGGAACAGGTCGTGCATGCGCTCGGCGTCGGCCTTGGAGGCACCGTAGCCACGTATCTGTCGGCCCCGCAGGCACGGGCACCGGTTCCCGTGCGTGTTCGCCTGCCGGAAGAGGCTCGCTCGGGGGCAGACCGGATCGGGGCTCTGCACGTCGCCTCCCGGCTGGGAGAGATGGTTCCGGTCGGGCAGCTCGTCGAGACCGAAACGGCGACCGTGCCCCAGCCGATCGATCGAAAGAATGGGCAGCGCGTCGTATACGTGACGGCGGATGTGGCCGGCGCCGAAGAGAGTCCGGTGTACGCGATTCTCGACCTGCAGGATCGGATCGCCGAAATCGAGCTGCCATCGGGTGCGAGCCTCGGACAGCTCTACACACGTCAGCCGGGCACCGTCGAGCAGCCGGTCATGAAGTGGGATGGCGAATGGCAGGTGACGTACGAAGTATTCCGGGACCTCGGCATCGCGTTCGCCGGAGCGTTACTGCTGATCTACGGTCTTCTCGTAGCCTGGTTCGGCAGCTTCGTCACCCCGCTCGTGATGATGACGGCGATTCCGCTCACACTGATCGGAATCGCCCCGGGCCACCTCGCTTTCGGGGCCTTCTTCACGGCCACGTCGATGATCGGTATGATCGCGCTCGCCGGGATCATGGTGCGGAACGGGATCCTCCTGATCGACTACCTGGAAGCGCGTCTGGAGGCCGGCATTCCGTTGAAGCAGGCGGTGCTCGAAGCGGGTGCCGTGCGCACGCGTCCGATCGCCCTCACGGCCGGAACGGTGATCATCGGGGCGATCGTGATCCTGTTCGATCCGATCTTCGAGGGACTCGCTGTCGCCCTGATCACTGGCTCACTGGCATCAACGCCGCTGACACTGGTGGTTGTACCGGGCATCTACTTCCTGCTCCGGAGAGAGAGGCCCGTGAAGCCCGATCCCGAAGAGCAAGTGATCAACGCAACGGACCCATCGCCGGCCTGAGCGTCGGAGCAAAGGGACGAAACTGATGAAGCTGGTCATGCTGACGTATCTCGAGGGAGACGAGAAGTGTGTCGACCGGATGCTCGCGGAGCTCGAAGTGACGAGCTTCACGCGGATGGCCGTGGAGGGTCACGGCCCCGCCGGGTCTGCGGGCTGGTACGGCGAGGGAGCGGCCTACCGTTCCGAGATGATCATCATCTTCGCGGAGGACGAGACGGCCAGGCGAGTGCTGGCCGGGGTGCGGGAATGCACGGCCGTCGAGGATCCCAGGCACCCGATCCGGGCGTTCCTGCTCGGGGTCGAGAATGCCGCGGCGTGCGACTGCAAGCACCCGGCTTCTGCCGAGAGTGCAGACTGACCTTCCGGCGGGTGGAAGCCGGATACGGGACAACCATGTCCGATCAAGAGGAGTAGTTAGAATGACAATGGATAGAAAGATCAGACTCGTCGCGGGCACGTTCGTGCTACTCAGCCTCGCGTTGGCGCACTGGGTGAGTCCGTGGTGGCTTCTGTTCACAGCCTTTGTCGGCGTCAATCTGTTTCAGTCGGCCCTGACTGGCTGGTGTCTGATGGAGGACATTCTGCGCTGGACAGGTATTCACATGGAAACCGGGAGCCGAGGCGACGTCTGAGGCCGATCCACAGTCTTTTCAATCGGGCGGTTCCTCCGTACCTTGCGCCGCTTATGAACGGAGCCGGCACAGGGCCGGCCCCGAGCGGAGGGCACCCGGGTAGAGGACTGGCCCGTTTCCATGCGTACAATCCGAAACAGACTCCTGGTCATTCTGGGACTCATCATCGTCAGCGTGTACGCCCTGATCCCAAAGACAGGGCCTACCGGTGAGAAGGTCCCATCCATCAACCTCGGCCTCGACCTGCAGGGTGGAATGCACCTGGCCGTGGAAGTCGACGATCCCGACGGAACCCTCACCGAAGAGGGACGGGCCGACGCACTCGAGCGAATCCTGACCACGATCCGCAACCGGATCGACGAGTTCGGTGTTCGTGAGCCGACGATTCAGCGAGTGGGGCACGACCGGATCATCGTCGAGCTGGCCGGCATCGACGATCCTGAGCGGGCGAAGGCGATCGTGGAGCGGACCGCATTCCTGGAGTTCAAGCTCGTTCGTGAGGATGACAGCTTCCGGAACTCACTCCCGCGGATCGACCGCGGCATCGTCCAGGAGCTGGGGGCCGAGAGCCTGCGCGACGCCGGTGTGGAAGAGATCGAGCCGGAGACTACCGCCATCATTGATATTCTCGGCACCGTTGAGGATACGGTTGTAGCTCAGGCCGACACGACAGGTGGACAGGCCGCTGACAGCACGGTCGCCGACAGCACGGTCGCCGACACGGCCGGGGAATCAGCCGCGCCGGACCAGGACACCGGGGAGCCAAACCTCCGGCCCCTGACGAGCCTCCTTCTCGAGTCGGGCAATCCCGGCATACTGCTCGTGGCCGAAGAGGATGTGCCTACCGTGGAACGCTACCTGGCCACCGAAGCTCTGGCGAAGGCCCTCCCACGGAACACGCAACTCCGTTGGGGAGCCAAGCCGACATCGGCTGCCGGAGGGGCGTACCGCGAGCTCTACGTGCTGGAGGCCGACGCGATCCTGACCGGAGATCTGCTGGCGGACGCGGGCCCGGCGGCCCGGGATCCGCAGTTCAACCAGCCGTACGTGCCGTTCGAGACCACCCGGCGCGGTTCGCGTGTGTTCGAGCGTGGCACGGCGCCGAATGTCGGCCGCTACATGGCGATCGTGCTCGACCAGAAAGTGCAGAGCGCGCCCGTGATCCGGCAGATGCTCAGTCGCCGGGCCCAGATCGAGATGGGTGGCGGAGCGAGCTTCCAGGAGGCCCAGGACCTCGCCCTGGTGCTGCGGGCGGGCGCCCTGCCGATGCCGATCAAAGTCGTCGAAGAAAGGTCTGTGAGCGCGTCGCTCGGTGCTGATTCGATCCGGCAGGGCCGTAACGCGTTAATCATTGGTATTGTCGGCGTGGTCCTGCTCATGATCTGGTACTACCGGATCACGGGCGCCATGGCGGTGGCCGCCCTGGCTGTCTACGTGACCCTGGTCCTCGGCGGGCTCGCTGGCCTCGGCGCGACCTTGACGCTTCCAGGAATCGCCGGGCTCATCCTGTCGGTCGGCATGGCGGTGGACGCGAACGTCCTGATCTTCGAGCGGATACGCGAGGAATCGGACGCGGGGAAGACACCCCGGACGGCAGTGGATGCCGGGTTCGCCCAGGCGTTGTCGGCGATCGTTGACGCCAACCTGACCACGCTGATCACGGCGGCGATTCTCTACCAGTTCGGCACCGGTCCGATCCGTGGGTTCGCCGTCACGCTGGTCATCGGAATCATCGCGTCCTTCTTCACTGCTCTGTACGTGACCCGGACGTTCTTTCTCATGTACCTCGAGCGGCGCTCGCCGACCGAGCCTCTGAGCATCTGACACGGTCCTGATATGAGATTCTTCAGAAACGCGAACTTCGACTTCCTGTCAATGCGGAAGCGCGCGTACATGTTCTCGGGAGCGCTGGTCCTGGTCGGCATAGGATCGTTCGTCTTGCACGGGGGTCCGAACTACGGCGTTGACTTCACGGGTGGCACCCTGATCCAGTTGGAGTTCGCCCAGGAAACGTCCGTGGGCGAACTGAGAAGCATCCTGTCCTCCGCCGGGATGGAGAACGCGCAGATCCAGCAATTCGGAGGCTCGAACGAGTTTCTGATCCGAACGCAGGACTTCGAGGGTATCGTCGACGAGGTGAGCCGTGTTCTGCACGAGAGCTACGGCGTCGACGGGTTCACGATGAGCACCGACGCGGTCGGGCCGAAAGTCGGTTCCGAGCTGCAGAGGAAAGCTGGGATCGCGATCCTCATGTCGTTCGCGCTCACTCTCATCTATCTGGCCTTCCGTTTCGAGTGGCGTTTCGGAGTCGCGGCGATCATTGCCACGTTCCACGACATTACGATTACGATCGGCTTCATTTCCCTGCTGAACATCGAGATCACGCTGGCGACCGTCGCGGCGATCCTGACGATTCTGGGGTACTCGCTAAACGATACGATCGTCGTGTTCGACCGCATTCGTGAGAACCTCAAGAAACGTCGCAAGGACAAATACGAGGACATCATCAACGCCAGCATCAACGAGACCCTGCCGCGTACGGTGCTTACCAGTGGCACGACGCTGGCAACCCTGCTGGCCCTGTTCATCCTTGGTGGAACGGTAGTGCGCCCGTTCGCCCTGGTGCTGATTATCGGTATCGTGATCGGTACGTACTCCTCGATCTTCGTGGCGTCTCCGACTTTGCTCGAGATTGAAGAACGGTCGCGCCGCAAGGATAAGAAGGCCCACCGCTGATCGAACACGCGGACGGCGGCGTAGCGGTTCTCCGCTCACGCCACCGCGTGCCCTGCTACCGCTCGAACTGACGGTCTCGCGCCGGTGAAGCTCTTCGACAGCCATCTACATCTCACCGACGCCGCCTTCGCGGTGGACAGGGACGAGACGATCGCCCGGGCGCGCAAGGCGGGTGTGGCCGGAATGGTGACCGTAGCGTCGAACCCCGGCGACGCGCGCCAGGCAATCGACCTCGCTCATCGTTACGAGGGCATCTGGGCGACGGCAGGGTTGCATCCGCACGAAGCCCGGGGCTACACGTCGGAGCTTTTGTCAGACCTCCGTTCGCTCGTGGCGGATCCGTCGGTCGTGGCCATCGGCGAGACCGGGCTCGATTACTTCTACGATGACTCTCCCCGAGCCGAGCAGACCGCGAGCTTCGAAGCTCAGCTCGAACTGGCTTCAGATACGGACCTCCCGGTCGTCGTACATTCCCGCTCCGCCGACGCGGACACCATGCGTCTCATCCGTGCGTTTTCGGGCCGCGCGCACGGAGTGCTCCACTGCTTCTCGGGCGGAGCGGCGCTGCTCGAGGCGGGCCTGGACGCCGGGTGGTACGTGTCGTTCTCGGGAATCGTCACGTTCAGGAAGTTCGAAGGCGCCGATCTCGTGCGACGCGTGCCGGCGGATCGTCTGCTGGTGGAGACGGACAGCCCGTACCTCGCGCCCGTTCCGATGCGCGGACGGCGTAACGAGCCTGGACTGGTGGTACACACCTGTGCTGCGCTGGGCGAGATACGTGGTGAGGAGGCGCAAGAGGTTGCGCGGCGAACGCTCGAGAACGCGTGCCGACTCTACGGCGTCGAGGTGCCGGCATGAGCGGCCCGGCGGACACGAGCCGCCGCGTCCGGATTCTCCCCGATCACGTCGCGAACCAGATCGCGGCGGGCGAGGTAGTCGAGCGTCCGGCGTCGGTCGTGAAAGAGCTCATCGAGAACGCGCTCGATGCGGGCGCGCGGTCGGTGCGGATTGAGCTTCGCAATGGGGGGAAGACCTTCATCCGCGTCGCTGATGACGGCGAGGGAATGAGCCGGCCGGATGCTCTTCTGGCGCTGGATCGACACGCGACGAGCAAGATTTGGACGGCAGAAGATCTCCAGAGCGTCGTCTCGTTAGGGTTCCGCGGTGAGGCCCTGCCATCGATCGCCGCGGTGAGCCGGTTCGAGCTGGAGACGGCTCCGGCGGATGGCGGTCCGGCGACGAGGATCCGCGTCACAGGAGGACGCATCGTGTCGACGGATGAGATCGCGCGGCGCCCTGGGACCACGGTGACCGTGCGTTCCCTGTTCCAGACCGTTCCCGCGCGCGCCAAGTTCCTGCGAGCCGCCGGTGCGGAGACGCGCGCGGTCAGTGAGGCGGTCCTGCTGCTCGCGCTGTCTCACCTGCGGACGGCATTCCACTTGGAGTCGAACGGTCGGGAGTTGCTGGATCTGCCGGCGGCGGCGAGCCCGGCAGAGAGAGTGGCGACGGTCTGGGGACCGGACGAGGCCGGGCAGCTGTTGGAGGTGGACGACGAGGTAGACGGGATCCGCGTCGGAGGCCTCATTCAGCGCCCGGATGCGGCTCGCCCAAGCGGCGGGCGTCGCTACCTGTTCGTCAACGGGAGGCCGTTCCGAGATCAGACACTGGTGCGGGCGGTGGACGACGCCTACCGGACGACTGTCGCGCCGGGCCTGCGGCCCACCTTCGTCCTCTATCTGCGACTTACGGGCGACGGTGTGGATGTCAACGTGCACCCCGCGAAGGCCGAGGTGCGTTTCAGCGATCCAGTTCGGGTGCGCGAGGCCCTCGCGGGGGTCGTTCGGTCGCGTCTGGCCGCCGTAAGCAGCGCTCCCGGTCTGGCCCCGGACCCCCGGCCGGCCGGGCCCGACACGCCCTCGGCAGGTCGCCCTGCGCCGATGCGAGAGACCTCGGCTCCCATGGTGGCCGAGCGTCCGCCGCGATCCGGACCTGACGAGGCCGCAGAGGAAGCTCTACCGCAGCTCGCGTTCTTCGTGTCGCGGGATGTGGACATTCCGGGGACCCCTGGCGCCGCTGGCGACGGGCCGGAGGAACCTCCCCTCGGTGCGGTGAGCCGGGCGGCGAGGCCGCACGCCTGGCAGCTGCACGACGCCTACATACTCGTTTCCACTCGTGACGGCCTCCTGATCGTCGATCAGCATTCGGCGCACGAACGGGTGTTGTTCGAGGAGATCATGGAGCGATTCGAGGGCAGTGGCGCCGAGTCGCAGCGTCTACTGTTTCCGCTTACGGTCAGGCTATCGCCCGCCGAATTCGCTGCGGTCGAAGAGCTTGGCGGTATGCTGCGGGCGGTGGGTTTCGAGGTCGACGCGTTCGGCGACCGCACCGTGATCATTCACGCTGCGCCCAACCCGCATCCTTACTTCGATGCGGAAGCGTGCTTCCGGGACATGGTGTCCGAGCTTACGCACGGATCCGAGCTCGTGAACTCGGCCCGTAACCAGCACGAGCGTATCGCTAGGAGCATGGCGTGCAAGGGCGCGATCAAGGCTGGCCAACCTCTGTCTCGCGCCGAGATGGAGGAACTGGTGGACCGTCTTTTCGCGACGGAACTTCCGAGCCACGACGTGCACGGGAGACCAACCATCCTGCGACTGACGATGGAGGAGCTGGCCCGGCGGTTCGGCCGATCGTGAGCCACCGTCCCCGAATCCTGGTGATACTCGGTCCCACCGCATCGGGTAAGACGGCTCTCGCCCTGGACGTCGCCCGTCTGGTTGAAGGCGAGATCATATCGGCCGACAGCCGCCAGGCGTACCGGGGGCTGGAGATCGGCACCGCGGCACCCACCATCGCGGAGCGAGCCGCGGTCCCGCATCACGGCGTGGCGTTCCTGGAGCCGGGAGAACGCTATGGGGCCGGCAGGTTTGCCCGGCTGTGCCGCGAGTGGATCACCGACATCGAATCGCGAGGTCGCACGCCGATCGTGGTGGGTGGCACGGGGTTCTTCGTTCGTGCGGTAACGCATCCCGTATTCGAGGAGCCGGATCTGGATCCGGCAGGCCGTGCTGCCCTCGAAGCCTGGCTGTCGGTCCGACCGCTCGATGAGATCCGCCGGTGGACCGGGCGCCTCGACCCCGATCTGATCGATCGGCTTCCCGTGCTCGACCGTCAGCGCGCGGGCCGGGCGCTCGAACTGGCTCTTCTCACCGGAAGGAACCTGAGCTGGTGGCAGTTCAATGCGCCGCCCGAGGCGGATCCCATTCCGGCTCGGACGTGGGTGCTGGAGGCCGACGCGGCAACCCTGCGACGGCGGATCACGGAGCGAACGCTACGCCTGCTGGACGGCGGATGGGCGCAGGAGGTCGAAGCTCTCGGCGACGCCGGTCACGGGCCGGGCTCGCCGGCCATGACGTCGATCGGGTACCGTGACGTATCGAGCTTCGTTCGCGGAGAGATCTCGCGCGAGCGGGCGGTGGAGGCCATTCTTCGGGACACCTGGGCTTACGCTCGCCGCCAGCGTACGTGGCTGCGCCACCAGGTACCGGACGCGACCCGCATCGACGTGACGACGGATCCGCCATTGCTGGCGAACAGGATCGCCGCCGAATGGTTGAGCACGCAGGCGGCGGAAGACCCCACGGAGGATAAGGGAGGACGATGAGGATCGGCATCGCATGCTACCCGACGTACGGGGGATCGGGCGCCCTCGCCACGGAGCTCGGGATCGAGCTTGCCGCGCGCGGCCACGAGATCCACTTCATCACGTACGCACAGCCGTTTCGCCTCACCACTTTCCACGAAGGGCTCTTCTTTCACGAGGTCGAGGTTCCGCACTATCCGCTGTTCGAGTATCCGCCATATTCCCTGGCCCTCTCCGTGCAGATGCACGAAGTGGCTCGCCAGCACGATCTCGAGATCATGCATGCCCACTATGCCATTCCGCACGCGGAGGCTGCGTGGGTCGCGAAGCAGATGCTCCTGCGCGAGGGGAGGGACCTGCCTGTCGTGACGACCCTGCACGGCACGGACATCACCCTCGTGGGGCAGGATCCCTCCTTCTGGTCGATCACCAAGTTCTCGGTCGAGCAGTCGGACGGGATCACCGCGGTCTCGAACTACCTGAAGGAGGAAACGCACAAGGCGTTCCTGTGTGGAGATCTTGACATCCGGGTGGTGCCGAACTTCGTCGATCCGGAGATCTACAAGCCGGGTCGGGACGATTGCCACCTACGCGCACTCGCGCCGCACGGCGAGAAGATCGTCATGCACATCTCCAACTTCCGCAAGGTGAAGCGCGTGGATGACGTCGTCCGGATCTTCGCCGGGATCCGCCGGGAGGTAGCAGCCAGGCTGGTGTTCATCGGCGATGGGCCGGAACGTGCTGTTGTTACGGAGGTGGCCGAGACGCTGGGAGTACTCGAGCATGTGATCTTTCTCGGAAAGTTGGAGTCCGTGGCCGGGCTGCTGGCATGCGCCGACCTGTTTCTTCTTCCCTCCGAGCAGGAGTCGTTTGGTCTGGTGGCCCTGGAGGCGCTGGCGAGCGGGGTCCCCGTCATCGGCACCGGCGGCAGCGGGTTGGCCGAGGTCGTGGATGACGGCATGACCGGTTTCCTGTACCCTGTGGGTGCCGTCGACGATATGGCCGCGGGCGCGATCCGCCTGTTGAAGGACGCCGAAATGTGGAAGAGGTTCAGCGCCGAGGCGCGTGACGCGGCGGTGTCGCGATTCTCTGCAGATCTTATCGTACCGATGTACGAGCAGTTCTACCGCGAGGTGCTGGCGGCGGGACGGGAGGCGCGCGGGTGAGTTTCCTGTCGGCGATCATCCTGGGAATCGTCCAGGGCTTCACGGAGTTCCTGCCCGTCTCGAGCAGCGGCCACCTGGTGCTCGGCCAAGCGTTACTGGGGATAAGCCTCCCCGGGATAACGTTCGAGATCACGGTTCACCTCGCGACGCTGTGTGCCGTGCTCTGGGTGTATCGCGGCCGCGTCGCTTCCCTCGCCGCTGGAGCGGTGCGAGGCGACAGGGCCTCGTGGACGTACATCGGCCTTCTGGCTCTCGCCTCCGTTCCCGCTGGCCTGGTCGGTTGGCTGGCTAGGGATTGGTTCGAGTCCGCTTTCGGTCGTCCCGTGGTCGCTGCCGCCCTGCTGCTCGTGACAGGGTTTCTGGTCTACTCCGTGCGCTTCACGGCGTCGCGCGCGAACGACCCAGCCCCATCGGCGGCCCAGGCCACGTGGATCGGCATTGCGCAGGCCGCCGCAATCCTGCCCGGAATCAGCCGGTCCGGGGCCACGGTGGCGGTCGGCGCCTGGCGAGGAGTCCAGGCGGTGGCGGTCGCCGAGTTCTCGTTCCTCATGTCGGTCCCC
>Ga0255058_10001015_pt1 | contig 16064 bp, 18 predicted proteins | sample Cases_109_9_MG_FD_188637 | JGI IMG/M metagenome (GOLD analysis project Ga0255058, IMG submission 188637) | Seawater microbial communities from Amundsen Gulf, Northwest Territories, Canada - Cases_109_9 | ecosystem: Environmental > Aquatic > Marine > Gulf | place: Canada: Northwest Territories... | reverse complement strand
CTGGCAAAACTATAATCAGACAATGAGATCTGACTTCAAAATGCAATTCCTTAAGCTGATACAGGTATTCGTTTGCCTGCTTGCGTTGCTGATGGTGTCGTTTGGCACAGCCAGTGCGCAAGATGAAGTCGTGGCATCGAGCGCCATTGCGATCGTGGTGCACCAGGATACGGAAGTGGATAACCTGACACTCGCGGAACTTCGCAGCATCTTTCTTGCAGAAAGACAGTTTTGGCAGGACAGGAAACGAATTATTCTACTGGTCAGGGCGCCGCAATCGGACGAACGCGATTTCGTGCTCAACAAAATCTATCAGATGTCGGAGGCGCAGTTCCGTCAGTACTGGATCGGCAAGATGTTTCGTGCCGAAGTGCCACGAGGACCGAAGATCGTGTTTAGCACGGACATGACACTCGAACTCGTGATAGCCATTCCGGGATCGATCTCATTCATGCGGGTCGGTGACGCCTCGGACGACGTGAAGCTTGTTCGCGTCGATGGCAAATTACCCAGCGAAAACGGTTACCCGCTGCAATAATAAGAATATGAAACCCTTGGCGATTGCCGCAGCCCTCGTCGCAGTGTTGTCACTGGCAGGCACCCCGGCTCGTGCCCAGCAGGCAGATATCGTGTTCCGAAACGGCGTTATATGGACCGTCGATGCCGGCAATCCAATGGCGCAGGCGGTTGCCACGCTGGGCGACCGGATCATCTTCGTCGGCCCCGACGCAGATATCAGTAAGTACATTAATAATGATACGCAAGTTATTGATCTAAATGGTCAGTTTCTACTTCCCGGTTTCAACGACAACCACGTACATTTCGATCAGACGGGCAGCTTATTGTATGGCCTCAACCTGCTCGACGTCTCCGACAGGACCGAATTTGCCGCACGTATCGAAGCGGTAAACAGGCGTTACCCGGCCGGCAGCTGGATCACTGGCGGAGACTGGTCTGCCTATGAGACCTGGGGAGCAGGAGACGTGGGCGAGGCCGGTGCCGAGGTCAATCCGGACAATCCCTACGGCGACCTGTTTCTGCCCGACAAGCGCATGATCGACTCGTTTACCAGAGATCGTCCGGTGCTCGTCAATCGATTCGACAGGAAGGTCTATTTGGCGAACAGCAAAGCGCTTGGACTCGCCGGCATTGGCAAAGGCAGTCCGGACCCTGCCGGCATTGCAGTGCTGCGTGACCGAAGTGGTGAGCCGACCGGCGCATTGTTCAATCCGGTCGAGGGCGCCGTCGAGTCTACGGTGTTGGTGCAGGACAACGTACGTGCGTTCTTTCGCGACCTCGTGCCCGAGCCGTCAAGGGAGCAAAGGGTTCAGGAAACACTGAAGGCGTGGGAGCAGATGCGACGCGTCGGTGTTACCAGTTATTCAGACGTCACCTCGGCGCCGCTTCAGGTAGACATATATAAGGAGCTGAGACAACGAGGCCTGATGACGGCCCGTGTTCGCTATCGCCCGCCGCTGGATCAATGGGATTCGATGGCGGCGCTCGGCATTCGCGTCGGATTTGGCGACGAGTGGATTCGATTCGGCGCGGTCAAGGCGTGGATCGACGGCATCATGGGCAACAGTTCCGCAAGGTTTTACGAATCCTATACTCACAACCCGTCGAGCCGCGGCATCTGGCGCGACATCATGTTTCCTTTCGAGCGCCATCCGGATCATCCGGAACTGATGCAAAGCCGCCTTGAACGATTGGCGCTCCAGGCTGATCGCGCGGGCATTCAACTGACCGTCCACGCGATTGGCGACGAGGCGAACGGCTACCTGATGGATATGCTCGAGCGGATGATCGGCAAGAACGGCCAGAAAGACCGCCGCTTCAGACTCGTGCACGCCCAGGTGATGAACGACAGGGACATCGAGCGGGGCGGCAAGATGGGCATCGTCGCGGAAATGCAGCCGTATCACACCTCTGACGACATGCGTTGGATGGAAGAGCGCATCGGCCACGAACGCTCTCGCGGTGCGTACGCGTTCCGGCGTATCTGGGACTCGGGCGCGGTTCTGAGCTTCGGCTCGGACTCGCCAGGGACCAACGCATCGCGCTACTACCTGAATCCCATGCTTGGCCTTTACGCTGCAGTTACCAGAAAGACTTTGTCGGGCCAGCCCGAGGGTGGCTGGTTTCCGCAAGAGAAAATCACGATAGAAGAGGCGATTCAGGCTTACACCCTGAATACGGCCTTTGCCGCGTTCGAGGAAGATATCAAAGGCTCGATTACTGTCGGCAAGCTGGCCGATTTCGCCGTATTATCCGATAATCTACTGACGATGGATCCCAATAACATCAAAGACGTTACGGTTTTGATGACCGTGGTCGGCGGCCAGATAGTCTTCGGAAAGTAAATGGACCACAGCGACCATTGCCACGCGGAACCGTCCGGACCGAAAATCGGCCGCAAACTGCAAATCGCCTCGGGCATTTTCCTGATTGTTCTGGCCGCGTCGTTTCTGCAGCCGTTAACGCCGCTGAATCAAAGCCTGCTAGATTATCTGTCCATCATCTGATGGGCAGTCCTTCTTGGTCTGCTCATCGGTGGCTGCATTGACTACTTCGTGCCGGATGGTTTTCTCATTCGTTTTCTCGGTCAAAAAAGAAAAAGAACGCTGCTCTATGCCGTTCTCGCGGGATTTATGATGTCCGCCTGCTCACACGGCATCCTCGCTATCGCCATTCAGCTATACAAGAAAGGAGCCAGTGTACCTGCGGTAATTACTTTCCTGTTGGCGTCGCCCTGGGCCAATCTGCCGATAACCATCCTGCTGTTCGGTTTTTTCGGCTGGAAGGCAGTCTTATTTATCCTCGGCGCCATGGTCATCGCGCTCACAACAGGACTGGCCTTTACGGCACTCGATCGAGCCGGCCTGATCGAGGGCTCGAATCCTCAGGCCGAGGCGGGCGATGTCGAATGGCGCAATGTGCAAAATTTCGATTTCAGACTCGCGGTCAACGGTGTCACCGCCGGCGCGCTGTCTCTTGCCAATATGGTGCTCTGGTGGATATTGATCGGCGTCATGCTCGCTGCATTGATCGGCGCCTATGTCCCACAGCACATGTTCATGGACTACCTCGGCCCTGACTGGGCGGGCATTCTTCTGACGCTATTGTTCGCCACTATCCTGGAAGTTTGCAGCGAGGGCACTTCACCAATCGCATTCGAGATATTCAACAAGACCGGCGTGCTCGGCAATCCGTTTGTCTTCCTGATGGCCGGGGTGGCAACGGATTACACCGAGATCGGTCTGCTCTGGTCCAACATCGGACGCCGCACCGCCATCTGGCTGCCGATTATTACCGTTCCCCAGATAGTCCTGTTCGGATACGCGCTGAATATTTTCGTTGCAGCGTAAAGAAAATCAGGGACTGCCAAGAATCTTGTCAAGTCCAACTTCGACAACGGCTGCGCCGAGCCAGGCGAGCGGTGGAATAACAATATAGAGAATTAGCCGGGAGGCGATCGAGAAATCGATCGGCCATGCGGACGTGTGCTGAATGCGATCACGATGTTGCATGAGTAACTCGATCTGCGCCAGGGAGTCGGGCTCAACGATCCTTGATGCTTCGGACACCTGGCGATACATTTCCTGAAGAAATTCCTTCTTGTGCGCCAGCAAGCGGCGCTGCAGCGACAACATTGGCAGGATGAGTAGCGACGCTGCCGCGGGAAACGCGATTATCCAGGCAGTTATGTAGTTCCCCAGTCGGAACTGGGCGTCCAGCGACTGCAGCGTTGCCAGAACGAGTAGCATTGTGATCGCGAATACGTCGTCCAGACCGTTACGCGCAAACGGACCATACTTTTTAGTGTCATAAAGATCGATAGGAACGATTTTCCCTGCCTGATAAAAGCGCCAGGCAGTATGCAAGCGGTAAGTCAGTACGAGGCCCACTATCGTCCAGACAAACAATTGGCCAATGACGAGGCTTTGCACCTGCAGATCGAGGCTGCCAAATGAGCTGCGCCAATCGGCTGGCACGTTGAAGAACAGGCCATACACCAAACCGATGAGCAGGCCCGACAACACGGTCCGGGCTGGTATGTTTTTCAACCATTCCGCGGGATCGGAAGTTATCAACCGACTCGTAACCAGACTCTCGGCGAAACGGACCGATCGTCGTTGCGCGACAATGAGGTAGGTGAGAAGGAATGCCGGCGTCAAAATAACGAGCAATGCCTGCCCCATCACTTCAGTCTGTGAGGAGAAGTATTGCGGAATCGTTTCAGGAAAGAGTACGCCGGAGTAGAGAAACATCACGCTCAGTAGTAGCAACACTACCGGCCCGGCGATTTCCGCCGAGTACCGTGATTTGTAAATGAGGAAATCCAGGGTCTTCAACGATCTGTTGATCCGTGGCTTACTTGTCCTTTTTTACTTGGGGCGTCGTTTCGGTCTTGCGGGTTGCCGATGGCCGGCCGGTCTTGCCCAGTCTGCGTTCATTCATGCGCAATACGACTTCATCGATCGCCATTTTGACGCTTCGCTTACTTCCCTGGCGCATGCCAACGATCGGCTTGTCACCCTGGCTGATGACATAGCGGTACCATTCCCGCTCGTCATCCGACTCCGGCGGGTCGGTTTTGGTCAGTTCGATTATTGTGAACGGCTGGGTCTTCCAGAAAGATGCATCCATTGCTAGTACTTTTGGCGTTGTCGACCCCGCCACCATACGCTACTGGCAACTAAATTTCTTACCGGGCTGCTAGACTTGGATCAAAGGGCCGCATTTCGGTATTCAATATGTCAAAAAAGCTCAAGAATGAGCCTGGACTGATAAAAGAAGCGCTACGTGTGGTCATGGACGATGCGGTGAAGCGCAAAATCGTCGAGTTCGACACCACCGACTCCCATAATCTCAAAATCGAATACGCCTATCGTCTATTGGTTCATGACAAGGAAATCATCCCGCTTCCGCCCGAACAGATTACGTTGCCGAATATGAAACATCGACTCGCCAAGTGGGTCTCACATAAACTGCCTGCCGACCATGCGCTGCTAAGTTAGCCCGATGAGAAAACTGTGGCCCGTCCTCTTTCTGCTGGTCCTGCCAGCCATTGGTGACGCCGTTCTGACCAGGGAGCAGGCAGCGATGTCATTGGGCCAGACATACACCGCAAACTTCTATGCCGGCGAAACGGCCGCTATCTGGAAGCACATGACAGCACAAATGCGCGACGTCCTGGGCAGCGAGAGCGGCCTCCGTGCTTTCGGAAACAAAGTTGAGCAGGATGTCGGCACTGAAGTCTCCGTTTTCGCCGAACGTGTTGAGAGTGTGGCGGGCTATCGAACCTACACCCGGCATTCAAAGTTCAGCAAATTCGCCAGCCCTATCATCGTGTCCTGGAGTTTCGACGAAGAAGATCGAATTGCAGGGTTTTTTGTCCGGCCACAGCAGAAACCAGCGCAATCCCCCTATCTCGACTACGACACTGAAGCGTATCTTCGCTTGCCATTCGAGGGCGACTGGTTTGTATTCTGGGGCGGCAGAACCGTCGAACAAAACTATCACGCTGCCGCGCGAGATCAACGTTTCGCGTACGACCTGCTTGTCCTGGTCAACGGCAAGTCACATTCGGGCGATGGCAAGTCGAATGAGCAATACTATTGTTGGGGGAAGGAAATACTCTCGCCAGGCAGTGGCACGGTTGTAACGGTCGTTTCAGATCTGCCGGATAACCCACCTGGCGTAATGGATCCAACGAACCCGCCCGGCAATCATGTGATTCTCGATCTCGGCAACAAGGAATTCGCCTTACTTGCACATTTGCAGAAGGGCAGCGCCGGCGTCAGCGAAGGTGACGAGGTCAGGCCCGGCCAATTCCTCGGTCACTGCGGTAACAGCGGCAACACAAGTGAGCCACATTTGCACTTTCACTTGCAGGACAGCAAGCGGTTCGGCAAAGGTAACGGAATGCCCGTCTTCTTCAGTAATTATCTGTCGAATGGTATCCCGGTGGAACGGGGTGAACCGGTTCGTGGGGAAACTATATCGCCGAAGCGATAAATAAGTTGTCGCAGCTTATATCCAGCGCCGAACTGAATTGCAGTATTCGCGGAACTGGTCGCCAAATTTCACGGCGAGCATGGCTTCTTCTTTTAAGATAAAGCGTCGATGTATCACGATCATAAAAAACGGGACCGGTAGAAATGCTGCAAGTGTGCCGAACAGAATCGCTATGCCGGCAAGAGTGATCGCCATGCCCAAATACATCGGATTGCGAGTAATACGATAGAAACCGTCGGTCACCAAGGCATCTGACTCCTCAAACGGCTTAATCGTCGTCGCGTGGGTTTCGAATGCACGCGCTGGAACGACAACGATGATAATGCCGATGCCGATGACCAGCAGGCCAACATACTTAGGCGGCGCATCGATCAACGTCATGATTGGCAACAGCCAATGGAGAGCTGCGATCAGCAGTATCGTGACCAGAAAATAAACTGGTGGCATGACCGGTTTTCGCGAATTCTGTTTGTCAGCATTCATTGTCTTGAGAACAGATTATTGAGCAATGCAGGTACCGATTGCCAATTGCGGCATCGGGCTTTCTTCATCGGGCACGACCTCCGGCGGCACGTCGTGGTAGCCGCCCATATAGACATATATAAAGCGCAGCGTCTTCGCGTCCATGCGGAATGCCTCGTCCTCATCGCCATGGCAGAAGAACAGTCCGTGAGCGATGAGATCGTTGTCACATTGAGTGATGGTCTTCTCCTCATCAGGTCCCGCAAATACCCATTCTGAGGATTCCGCGTGTGCATCGTCAGCCTGGGACCTTCTTACAAGAAACGTGTGTTTGACCTTCTTGGCGACAATTGCGTCCCACTCTTCGTCGACAATCGAGAAACCGACGAGCTGCTCGACTTTGCACTGAAAGGAATCAGGCGCGTTAGCCCATTCATTCTTGGCGCTGACACTGCTCACGACATCGAGCGTCTGCGTTAATGCGGACATATCAGCGTCATTCGAATTCAGTGAGAAGGTGATGAACTTGTTGCCAAGGATCCGGGCGCCGAGGGTGACATAGGGGTAGGCGCCCGTGGCCGGGCTTCGGTCATATATTCGTGCATAAATACCGTGATTGCGTGGACTGAATCGCGCAGCCCTGATCTCGTACCTATCCGGCCTGTCGACATACTCGCCTATGGCGTACTTGAGATAACCATCGAGTCGCGCCATGACTTGCTGATCCAGTGTTGCGTCCTCACTCCGAATATCCAGATCGACGTACTGCACACCGATTCTTAAGTGTATCTTTTCTTTTTCGGCAGACAACTCGTAAACCGATGCGGCTTCCAGGTCATCGTAGCTCTCGAATCCTGTCCATTTTTCGGGCGCCATGAACACAATCGTGCCGATGTCGACGCTGGACATTCTTCTTGCTGTCAGGTTCTCGGCGTTGCCCAGGGAACAGAAAAATAACGCTACAACAATTGTGAGGTGACGCATGAATTCTCCCGGTTTTCGGGTCAGCGAATCGTCATTCGACAATCGATCCCGCCGCAATTCTAAACCGGTTGGATTTCAATTTCCTGCAAATAAAACATGGAAGGTGTCATATCCGCGCCATCCTAACTACGACTGCGGGTTTTGAGACAAGTTCCAAATTCCAAATTCATATGAAATGAAAGCCGCGTTGCGCAGGTCAGCCTTTAATGAGAACAAGATTCTCAAGGAAAGTGTTGTCATTAATTATTAGAGAGAGGGCAAGTAATGAAAGAGTCGAATGTAGTTAAAACGATCCTGGTTGCGACCGCGGTTACCGTAATGGCTATCCCCGCCATTGCAGGTGCCACGCCATATGTCAACGATGGAGACCGTACTGCCGTGCGAGTGGCGTTTGCGGATCTTAATTTGACCACGCAAGCAGGCCTGCAGACGCTTTATGGACGCCTGAAAGCAGCGTCGTCTTCCGTCTGTGGACCTCGTTCGTTGACAGAGGCTGGTTCGGTTCAGCATCTGGCGGAGAACAAGCGCTGTTATCAGAGTGCCTTATCCAAGGCTGTGGCAAAGTTGAATAACGCCGGGCTGAGCGAAATACACGCAGGATAAGTTAAAGCTTGTAGATCCGATTGGTGGGCGCCGATGCTTGTGAGTACAAGGATCGCGCCCACTTTTTTTAAGCGGCGATCCGCTGCAAATCCAAAATTAGCCTGAAAGCAAGTACGCCTTCGTATACAATTGCTTGATCATCGTCCTGGTGCGATGCATCAAAAAAATAATCAATAGGGGAATCAATAATGAATAAAACGAGCATATTCGTTGCAGCTATGGCTGTGGGATGTTTATCGACCGCTTGCCTGGCGCAGGAAGAAGAGGAAGAGCAGGACGAGCCACTAGCGTACAGCTATGCAACATACAGCTACTGCAAATTAAGCGCGCAGGACGATGCGGACGAAATCGTCAAAGAGACAGAAGCACCTGTCTATAACGGGCTTGTGGAAGACGGCACCATCAGCAATTGGGGCTGGCTCGCTCATCACACGGGCGGACAATGGCGTCGGGTAATGTTCTACTCGAACGAGTCGGTGGACGGCCTTCTGGACGCACAAGAAGCAATGGCAGCGAAATTCGAGGCCCTGGATAGCGATGCCGATCGCTCCGATATGTGTTATGCGCACGACGATTACATCTGGGCAGTCGATCTGGCAGGTGGTGACCCCGATGCTGCGCGTGCAGACGCGGGATTGTCTGTTTACTACATTTGCAATGAAAGCACAGAGGACCGGGCGGACGAAATTTTCGAGAGCGAGTTTGCACCGCTCCTGGAGCAATTGCGTGAGGACGGCAAGATCGCTTCGTGGAGCTGGTTGAGCCATTTCATCGGTGGCAAGTACCGGCGTCTTCAGTCGATTACGGGTGCCGATCACAAAGCACTTTTGGCAGCTCGCGGCGACCTGCTCGAAGCCCTCTATGGTGGAGACGAGCCGAATGCAGCGGCAGTGGAATTCAATCAAATCTGTAATGGACATACTGATTACATGTGGAACACCGTGATCACCAGTCAATAGCAAGTACACGACGGAACGAAAGACGCCCCGATCGGGGCGTCTTTTGTTTGCAGGAGTTGAACAGACCGCACGCATAACTTGTGGAGTGCCAAAAGGCGTAGCAGAATCGACCAGCAACGATCAAACAGGAACCTCAGTGGCACAGACCGATACAGCGGCAGTCAATAAAGACCTGCAGGTCGTCGATCTGTCCTCGAACGAACTGGAGCTCAGTTACTCAGCGAATAGTGATCTTGCCTACCGCAAGAAACTCGGCCAGTTCTTCACGCCATATTCCGTCGCCTGTTTCATGGGTCAGTGGATCACGAGAGTCTCTGCCAGTAATCCGCAAATACTCGATCCCTGTGCCGGCCTTGGCGTATTCGAGCGTGCACTCTGTTCCACGGCTCCGGTTCTTGCATCGCAGGCCCGTTTTACGCTCTGGGAGAAAGACGAAGCACTTGCAAAGGAACTGTCTGAGGTTTGTGAGCGATTGCCAATTCAATACTCAGTTGTAAGCAAAGACTTCATTAATGAACACAACTGGTCAGCAGTTTATGACGGAATTATCGCCAACCCACCGTATTACAAGCACCATTACATCGAAAACAAGGAAGATGTTCGCTCGGCAATGTCGTCGAATACAGGTAAGCCGTTTAGCGTGCGCACCAATATTTATTGCTGGTTCCTGATCAAGGCGCTCGCGCTGCTCAAGCCTGGCGGAAGACTGGCGTTCATTATTCCAACCGAGTTTCTGAATGCGAACTATGGCCGGGAGGTCAAAAATTACCTTCTCGAGAATGGCTATCTTCGACACATCATTTCAGTCTGCTACAAAAGCAAGACTTTTGATGATGCGATAACCACAGCCTGTGTGTTGCTGGCAGAAAAGGGCGCCAAGCCAGCAAGTCGCATTTGTTTCTATCGTGCCGACTCGCGTGATCAGCTGGATAAGTTGTCAGAGTTTCTTGCAAATGCAGAATTTGTTGAATACGAACCGTCCAGCCTCGACGCCGAACGCAAATGGCGCTCCTATTTCCCTGGCAATAAGGCAGCCAGTAAGCAAACCTCGAATCTGGTGCCATTCTCGACCTACGGGAGGTTCTCGAGGGGGATCGCGACCGGCGCCAATGAGTTCTTTGCCATGCGTCCGTCAGCCGCGCAAGAACACGGCTTGCCGAGGGAGTGTCTGATTCCCTGCCTGACCAAGGCGCGTCAGGTGCCGGGCAAGACATTTACGCAAAGGGACTTCGACGCCTTGTTACGTACCGATAAACCCGTCTTATTGTTCGACGGGCAAGCAATATCGAATGGTGCCGTGGGCCGCTACATCCGCCAGGGAGAAAAATCAGGCTATCAGGACCGATACCTGACCAGAATGAGACGACCCTGGTATGCGCTGGAGAAAAGATCACCCTCCAGAATATGGGTCGGCGTATTCGGCAGGTCGGGCATTCGATTCATCTGGAATGAGAGCGAATGCATTTCACTCACTTGCTTTCATGTGTTTCGACCGAGCGACGAATGCTCACCGTATCTACCGATCCTCTTCCTCTATCTCAATTCTGCCGCAGGGCAGGATTTTTTCGAACTTGAAAAGCGCGAGTATGGTGACGGTCTCGAAAAATACGAACCAAATGACATCAACAAGGCCCTGGCACCCGATTTCAGCCTACTGAGCGAGAATAAGCTGATGCGGCTTGCCGAATTGCAGATTTCGTTTCTGAATACAGAGAAGGGCTCCTCGGACGAAGAGACGATTCTTGGAGAAGCGACTACTATTTTCGATGCGCTAATCTAGTTCGCGCCTGCGACAAAGACTTGACGCTTCAATATGCCGCTTTTCACCAGTGAGATCTGGTCCTCGCGGTGTTCACGGTAACTGACAAAGTCGTCGCTGAATACTGTCTTGATCTCTGGCGGGTTTCGATTCATTCCATCGACGTGCGCTCGTAACGTTCGCTGGTATTCCGCTGACACATCGATGCGATCGACTACGTGCCAATTCGACTCCTCGAGCAGGGGCTCATACCCTTCGGGTGCGTCCGTGAACGGCGGTCCGACTTCTATCGCCTGCTGGTAATCAGACGATGACAAATTCGGTGCTGGCAGGATGACCGAGAAATGCATCAGGGCACCCTTGTTCGCGACCCGACGACATTCCAGCAACATATCGAGCTTCTCAGGCAGACAACACAATACGTCTGAATGGCTCAAGCGCTCGAATGAAGAATCCTCGAAGGGCAGGGCGGTGCCGCTGGCTGCAACCACTTTGATGCGATCCGTCAATTCGTCCTCAATGGCTCGATCGGCGGCAAGCTTGAGCGCATTAAACGGAATATCGAGTAGCGTTACGTCGCAGCCGGTCTCGCTGCCCAAAAAAAGCCCTGGCCACCCGGAGCCGGAACCCACCTCCAGCAGGTGCGTCCCGGGCCCCAACTCGAGTGAATTGGCGATGTGTTCTGCCTGGGAACGGGTGGTCCAGCTCGTTCCTCCGTAGTCACAACCCAGCACATCCCGTTCCAATTCCCGCATGGCCGGAGTTTGTGAGCGCTCATAGCACCCTGCAAAATCGCAGCAGCTACTGTTCATCGTCGTGATTCTGTATGGACATCTCTTGAATAATCCGGGCGGGCGCTCAAGCTAGTGATGATACGACTTCGCGAACCAGCGGGCGATATTCCCCTGATTTTCGATAGACTACAGTTATGCCACGCATTGTAATTTTGGGCGCCGGTTTTGGTGGTCTCTTCGCCGCCAAGAAACTGGCAGGGGTTGACGCCGACGTTACAGTCGTCGATAGGCACAACTATCATCTTTTCCAACCACTGCTTTACCAGGTCGCCACTGCGGGATTGCCGCCGTCCGACATTGCCTGGCCTATTCGCTCGATCCTGAGCCGGCAGAAAAATACCTCCGTGCTTCTCGACGAAGTGATCGATATCGACGTCGGGCAACACCAGGTGGTGCTGCAAAATGAGACCGTTGACTTCGACTACCTGATCGTTGCGACAGGGTCCACCCACTCGTACTTCGGTCATCAGGACTGGGAGCAGCTGGCACCCGGCCTGAAAAGTATTGATGACGCAACGCAAATAAGGCGCCGTATTCTCACCGCATTCGAGCAGGCGGAAATGTCTGATGATGACAAAGAGAGAGAGCGATTGATGCGATTCGTCATCGTTGGTGGCGGGCCAACCGGCGTTGAGCTTGCCGGTACGATTGCAGAACTGGCACATCGCACTCTCGCCGCCGACTTCCGGCGTATCGATCCGCGTAGCGCGACGATAACGCTTGTCGAAGCGGGACCGCGACTGCTTCCAAATCTGGATGTATCACTATCTGACTACGCGCGTCAGTCATTGCAAGAACTGGGCGTCGAAGTTCTGCTGGGTTCACCCGTGACACACTGCGATGAGGATGGGGTGATCGTGGACAGCGAAAGAATCAGATCTGCGAGCGTGATCTGGGCGGCCGGAGTGGTGGCCTCGCCGGCAGGTCGGTGGCTGGGCGAAGAAATGGACAACGCCGGCAGGGTAATCGTTCGAGCGGATCTATCCGTTGTCAGTGATCCGGATATATTCGTCATTGGAGATGCCGCGCTCGTCAAGAACAGAGATGGCACGATCGTCCCCGGCATCGCACCGGCCGCAAAGCAACAAGGAAAGTTTGTCGCTGACCTGATTGGCAAACGAATCTCGAAGCAAGCGGCTCCGCAGGCGTTTCGCTATCGGCATGCCGGCCACCTCGCTACCATCGGACGTAAGTCGGCAGTCATCCAGTTTCCTCGTTTCAAGATGAAGGGCTGGCTCGCATGGTGGTTATGGGGAATGGCCCACATCTATTTCCTGGTTGGGGTGCCGAGTCCGCTGGTCGTAACTATTCGCTGGTTGTGGGAATACATCACCTACGGGCGAGGTGCACGATTGATCACCGGAGTCGAACAAGCAGACTAAGTATCAGCGTGTCGTCATTCGGTCTCGAAAACCGAACTTCAGTGAGTACGGCAAGGTCTGTAAGACTCTCCAGAAAGCTGATCAGATCCCTTTTTTCCGCATCGTCGAGCTCGAATCCCGTCAACAGTGGACTCTTATTCGAATTCGCGCTGCCAGCGCCTGCGTTTGGGCCGCTGCGAATCGTTCGACCGCCTGCCGCATAGTGATCTATTACGTCGGACAGTGTCGCGATACTGCCATCGTGCATGTAGGGCGCTGTTATAGCGACGTTTCTCAATGTCGGCGCACGAAATCGTCCATCGTCGGACATCTCCCCGCTCTCGGAACGAAGGCCCGTATCGATCTCCGGATACGAATTGAGGTCCCCGACGTTATACAAGCCCGTGTTATGAAACTCTACTTCCGGACGGTCAGACATGAGTTGGCCACCCGCGAGGTTCTGGCCCTCATGGCACTCGCTGCATTTGAGATCGTCTGAATAAAACAGCTTCATGCCGCGCATAGCGGACTCTGACATTCCGCTCTCGTCATCGAGATACAGGAGACGGTCGAAAGGCGAATCCGCGGCGATTATCGTGCGCATAAACGATGCCAGCGCTTTAATCGTATTTTCGATGCACACAGGCTCCGTCGACTCCGGAAACGCAAGGTCGAACCACGTCGAGTAACTTGAGCTGGATTCGAGATCCGATAGCAACGCTTGCTCGTTGCCGCGAAGTCCCAGCTCGATCGGATCCACATTAAATAGTGGTATGGGTATCTGTTCCTCGAGTGTTCGCACATTGCGACTGGCCCAGGTGTAGTTGCTGTTATAGGCGACGTTGATCAGGGACATACTCGAGCGCGTATGAAACTCGCCCGTCGCCCCGATCGCCTGCGATCGGCCATCGGTGAATGCAAGATGCTGTCGATGGCAGCTGGCACAACTTCCCTGGCCGTTTACCGACAGACGTGGGTCATAGAACAAGTGTCGACCAAGATCGACCTTGTCAGTGTTCATGGGATTGGAATCAGGCACGGGGGGTGGCGCGAAACCCGGCGGCAAATGCCAGTCATATTCGACCGTGTCTTCAGATGGGTCGTGGCTTTGCTGATCGACGGTCGTGCATGCAGCCAGCAACACGGCGGCGCAGGCCAACAGGCCGCGCCGTCCGCGAAATGCACTGATCAGGTTGATTCTGTCCAGCGGGGTCGTATGGCTTCATCGGAAGGGCGAACATAGGACGCGAGTTCATTACGTTGTGCCACCCACTCGGCAAACTGTTCGACGACCACCGTGTCCAGGTCTCCCGCATCGTCGCGCCTTGCCGCAACCCAGGAATTCATTGCCGCCATAAGCTGGTCAGCGAATTCCCGGTTGTGTTTAAAGAGCTCCATGTAAGCCTCTTTCGCCTCGTTGAGACGATTCAGACCGAGATACGCTTCGCCGCGATATTCGATGGCCTCATCAAAGACCGGATTAATATCCAGTGCCACGTTGTACGCCGCCAGCGACTCTTCGTATCGGCCGACCTTGCGCAGCGAGTAACCGAGGCTATTGTGAGCCTGGTAAAAACGTGGATAGTAGCCTGTTGCCTTTTCGTAATCGTCGATCGCACGACCGTATTCCTTGGCAATTTTTTTCTTCAGCTTGGCAAGTTTCTTCTCATTCGTCTCATTGATTGCTTTCTGCTCGATCTTCGCCGCTTTGTCGCGATGCGCGATGCCGGCGTTGTTACTCTTGACGGCCTTTTCTTCCGGCGTGAGCCGTTTTTTCGACTGTTGCGATTGCGGCCCCATACTGCCGCCGCCACCGCTATCCGCCGCTTGCAGCGGCGCTGCGATCGTCAGGGTGAGAAGAATGACCAGATAGCTTGGGATCCTCATTTTTTGTCCCTCAATGAACATTGAACCCATACAAATTCTCGACTCGTCAATTATAGTTTGGTTCAGTACAGACGCCCCAATAGCGGCCTATTTTCTGCCCGTCAGCCAGCCATCCAGCGTGTATTTGTCGCTTCCCGGCGGCGCCAGCAACAGAAAGACGACCAGTGCGAGGCGGGTAAATGTATGTCCGTCTATATCGAATAAAGGTTCAATCAAGGCATGGCCATAAGTCGTGACGATCAGAAGCAGACCGATAAAAATGAGTGCTTCACGAAGCCTCCAACCGATGCAGATCAGAAGGCCGGCCGTCAATTCGAGTACCGGAATGCTCATGCCAAGCGCATAAAGAAGCCATTCGGGAATCCAGCTTCCCTCATATCCCTGCACAAAATAACGGGATGCGTGTACCGAGGGTGTCATCACGAACACTTTCCAATAGCCGGCCATCAGGAACAGGGTTCCCAGTACCCACCGAACAATTAAATGAACGATCGGCCAGTTGTTATTCACGAGCTACTCCAATGGTTCCAGTACAACCACCGGAATCTGGCGGTCTGTTGCGGCCTGATAGTCATTATAGGGTGCGTACAGATCCACCATTAGCTGCCAGAGTTCCGCACGTTCCTCGCCTTCGGCGATACGTGCGGTCACACGATAGTAATCACTGCCAACCCGTATTTCACAGCCGGGATTTTCGAGCAGGTTCAGGAACCAGGCAGGATGGCTGGGAGCACCGCCTTTCGAGGCAATAATGACGAATCCGGCTTCAACCTGCTGGTAAAGCAGCGGCAGCATACGAGGCTCGCCGGACTTTCGGCCCGTGGTGGTAAGGAGCAGGGTTGGCAGCACACCCGGGCCACCGACCGCGGCGGAGTCCCACATGTGCGCCTTTTCCGGATCCTCGAGATATAACTTGACGTGATCCGTGACCCAACTCGGAAGCTCAGTGGGGGTATTCGATTCGCTCATCGCATGTGCCTCCAACGGCAAACACCATGCGATGTATCTTGCGCGCATATGACAGCGTCCGCAACGCCAAGCGGGGCTCAAGGAGCCCCGCTCAAATTAAACGCAGTTCGTTGTGGCAGTTTAGAAAATAAACTGGGCCGACAACTGTGTGCCGCCGACCGACATGTCATAAACCGTACCGAGGTCATCTGCCTCAAAAATATAGCTGCCTGTCTGAATCGCAATAGAGAAATTCTCGGCAGGGCTGTATCGCACGCCGACGCCA
>Ga0255058_10001014_pt1 | contig 16068 bp, 12 predicted proteins | sample Cases_109_9_MG_FD_188637 | JGI IMG/M metagenome (GOLD analysis project Ga0255058, IMG submission 188637) | Seawater microbial communities from Amundsen Gulf, Northwest Territories, Canada - Cases_109_9 | ecosystem: Environmental > Aquatic > Marine > Gulf | place: Canada: Northwest Territories... | reverse complement strand
TGTGCGATCCCCCGGCGCGATCCCCCGGCGCGATCCCCCGGCGCGATCCCTCTGCGCGATCCCTCTGCGCGCGCTCCTGCGGCCTCCAAGCCGCGCGGCCCTTGTGAGCCGCTCTGCGGGCGCTGATGTATCAAGCGGCGCGCGTTTGGGCAAGCTGTCGATTGGCGCGGGACGGTCAGACCAGGGCGTTGAAGTCGTCCAACAAGGCGATGATGCGCCCGGAATCCGACTGATCCATGATGACGCTGGCGCGCCGAGTGGCTTCCTGCAGGTCAAGGCCCAGGATGCGGCTCTTGACCCGCGGCAGGGCGTTGGTGGTCATGGAAAGCTCCCGCACGCCAAGCCCGATGAGCAGGGCGGTGAAACGCGGATCGCCCGCGATCTCGCCGCAGATGGAGATCGGAATGCGGGCCCGCAGCGCCGCCTCGATGGTGAACTGGATCAGCCGCAAGACCGCCGGGTGCAACGGGTTATAGAGATGTGCCACCTGTTCCTCGCCGCGGTCGATGGCCAGCGTGTACATGGTGAGGTCGTTGGTGCCGATGGCGAAGAAATCCGAAGAGCGGGCGAGCGCGTCGGCCGAGAGCGCTGCGCCCGGCACTTCGATCATGACGCCCAGCGGCGGCAGCGGATCGGCGATCTTGACGCCTCGGCGGGTCAATCGCCGGGCGACCTTGATCAGCTGCTTGCGCACGGTCGAGACCTCCGATCCCGTCGTGATCATCGGCAGCAGGATGCGAAGCTGGCCGTGGGCGCCGGCCCGCAGGACCGCCGCGAGCTGCGTATCCAGCAGCTTCGGCTCCTTGAGCGACAGGCGGATCGCGCGCAGCCCCAACGCCGGGTTGGTCGATTCCGCGACCGCGGCGCCGAAGGAACTGGCCAGCTTCTCGCCGCCGACGTCGAGGGTCCGCACGGTGATTGTCTTGCCGGCCATGCCTTCGACGATCTGCATCAGTGCGTCGTATTGCTCGTTCTCGCTCGGCAGGTCGTCCCGGTTCATGTAGAGGAACTCGGTCCGCAGTAGGCCGACCCCCTCGGCCCCGGCGGCGACCGCCTGACCCACTTCGCGGGGAAACTCCAGGTTCGCCTGCAGCCTGACCGTCTCACCATCGCGCGTGGTCGCGGGCACGTTCCGAAGACGGGCGAGGGCGCGGGCTTCGCGTTCCAGCTCCTCCCGGCGGCGTTTGTAGGCGGCCACGCGTTTTGCCGTCGGATTGACGAAGACGAGACCGTTGGAGCCGTCGACGATCAGCATGTCGCCGCCCCGGACCCCGCTCAACAGGTTGGCGATGCCGAGGACGGCGGGCAGGCCCAGCGAGCGCGCCATGATGGCCGTGTGTCCCTCCGCGCCGCCGAGAACGCTGGCGAAGCCGCCGACGCGCTGCGGGTCCATGAGCGCGGTATCGGCCGGCGTAACCTCCTCGGCGAGCACGATGCTGCCGGCCTCGAGGGCGGAAAATCCCCGGTAGTCGCGCTGCACCAGCTTGCGCACGATGCGCATCCCGACCTCACCGATCTCCAGGGCCCGGGCCCGCAGATAGGCGTCGTCCATGGCCGCGAAGTTTTCGGCGATCGCCGCGATCTCCGCCTTGACCGCGGCTTCGGCGTTGATCAGATCCCTCTCGATGCGCCGGCGCACGCCGTTCAAGAGGCGCGAGCTCTCGACCATCTGAAGATGGGCCTCGAGCAAGTAGCCGAGTTCCTCCGCCGCCGCGCCGTGCAGGCTGCTCGCCTTGGCCTTGAGCTTACCGAGTTGGCGGGAGGCCTTCGACACGGCCACGTCGAAGCGCTCTTGCTCGGCCGGGATCTGGGTTTCGGCGATGTCGTATTCGGGAACATGAACATCGCCGCTCTCGCGGATATAGGCCGGGCCGATCGCGACGCCGGGCGACACGGCGAGACCCTCGTATACCTGCTCCGTGGCGCGCCGCGCAGGGCCTGTCCGCCGGACCGACGTCCTTGGCGCGGCGGTCTTCTTGGCGGCCTTCTTGCTCGGTCCAGATTTTGGCTTGCGGGCCACTAGATTTCCTCGTCGAAGCGGTTGGCGATCAGGCTGTCGAGCGCATCGAGAGCGGCTTTGGCGGCCCGCCCGCTGGCGCGCAGCTCCAGCTCGCAGCCGGGTGCGGCGCCAAGCATCATGAGGCCCATGATCGAGGAGCCGGATACTTCCATGTCATTCCTCGCAACGATGATCTCTGCATCGAACGTGCCGGCCAGCTTGACGAACTTGGCGGCGGCCCGTGCGTGGAGCCCGCGGCCGTTGACGATGGTGACGCGGCGCCAAACGGAAGAGCCGGACGCGGCCGTCATGTGACCCTGCTCCCTCCGTTACGACGCCTGTTCGGCAAGGAGCTGGGAGGCCACGCTGATGTATTTGCGGCCGGCCTCCTGCGCCTCGTGAACGGCCTTCTTGAGCGACCGTTCGCCGCGCAGGCTGGCCAGCTTGATCAACATGGGCAGGTTGACCCCGGCAACGACCTCGACCTCGCCCTCGTCCAGCACGGAAATTGCCAGGTTCGAGGGCGTCCCCCCGAACATGTCGGTCAGCAGGACCACGCCGTCGCCGTCCTGGGCGGCCTTGACCTGCTCGATGATCTCCTTGCGGCGTTCCTCCATGTCGTCGTCGGGGCCGATGCAGACCGTCCCGACTTTCTCCTGCGGCCCGACGATATGCTCGAGCGCCCGGAGAAACTCCTCGGCCAGCCGACCGTGGGTGACTAATACCATTCCGATCATGGGGCAACCTTTCCGCCTTTTCGGCCGGTTGTTGTACAGCGAAATCGAGGGTAAATCACGGGCCTTCTGGCCGGCCCGAATGCACCTCCTCGAGATCCCGGTGCAAGAGAGTCACTCGCTCGCCCTGGGTCGCGAACCAAGCAGCCAGCCGTTCCGCGATGGCGACCGAGCGGTGCCGCCCCCCGGTGCAGCCCAGCGCAATGGTCAGGTAGGTCTTGCCTTCGCCGCGGTAGTCCGGCAGCACGGAGGTGAGCAAATCGGTCAGTTTGGCGAAGAACGGCTCCAAGCGGGGGTCCGCCGCGATGAAGCGGTCGACGGCCTCATCGCGGCCGGTGAGCGGGCGCAGCTCCGGTTCATAATGCGGGTTCTGCAGGAATCGCACATCGAAGACCAGATCGGCCTCGCGCGGCAGTCCGTTGCGATAGGCGAAAGAGGTCACGCAGACGGCCATTCCGTCGGCGCCCTGCTGCTTGAAGTGCCCCGCCAGTATGTGGCGCAGCTCGGCTGGCGCCAGGGCCGAAGTGTCGATGACCAGGTCGGCCCTGGCACGCAGCGGCGACAACAGGGTGCGCTCAGCCGCGATCCCGTCGGTGACCGGACGGCCGCGGGCCAGCGGATGGCGGCGACGGGTTTCCGTATAGCGCCGACCCAGTATGGTATCGTCGCAATCCACGAACAGCAGCGTGAGCCGCAAGCCTGCGCCGTTCAGATCGCGGTCCAGCTGCGCGAGGAGCGGCGCGACGGCAAAGCCGCGCGTGCGGATATCGATGCCGAGGGCGACCGAGCGGCGGCCACCCGCGATCAAGGGCTGAAGAAGGTCGAGCGGCAGGTTGTCGATCGATTCGTAGCCCAGGTCCTCAAGGATCGAGAGCGCGGTCGAGCGGCCGGCGCCGGACATTCCGGTGACCAGAACGAGCGCACGCTGCCCGCCCATCTCCTCTTCTCCGTCCTCCCCGTCCTCCTCGGTGGACGCGGCTGGGCTCTGCGGTTCGTCGTCTGCGTCAAGCCCGGTATCTACCGCCGCGCCGCAACCCGCCAACGCCAGGCGCAGCTTGGCCGGCGTAGAGGCCTCGAAGGGGTCGAAGCGCACCAAGGGCAGCCGCACGTCGAGAATCGTGCAACTGTTCGAGGCCGGCATCCGTTCGACGGACCGGCCGTCGACCAAATCCACCACCAACCCGACGGGAACGTCGCTCAAGGGCCTCAGCTCCGCGATGCCGAGACCGCGCACCTCCATCTTGCCCTGGATGGTTTGTGGCGCCCGTGCCAAGAGCGCACCGTCGGCCAGCCCAAGTTCCGTCTGGTCGTCGGCCACCAGGCGCGCACCCTGGTCGATCAGCCGGAGCGCCAGGTCCGATTTGCCGGCGCCGGAGGGACCGCGCAGAAGCACCGCAACCGGACCGGACAGCGCGCCGCCAGTGGCCGGCGCAATCCCGAGCCCGCCGCCGGAAGGAAAGGCCACGCAGCTCGCATGGACCAGCTCCCGCTTCACGATTTCTCTCTTGGCGCCGCCGACAGGCGAATCACGAAACGGGCGCCCTTGATCTTTCGGCTCATCGGATCGATGCGGTTCTCGCCATGGATCGTTCCGCCATGCGCCTCGATGATCTGGCGGGAGATGGACAACCCGAGACCGGAATGGGTGCCGAACTTCTCGCTGCGCGGGCGCTCGCTGTAAAAGCGATCGAACACCGCCTCCAACTTGCCTTCCGGCAGACCGGGCCCGTCGTCCTCCACCCGCACCTCGATCCCCGCGGGATTCCTGCCGACCATGACGCGAATGGCGCCGCCCGGCGGGCTGAAGGACACCGCATTGGTGATGAGATTACGGAACACTTGGCCGAGGCGCCCCTCGATGCCGACCACCAAGAGACCGTCCCGGTCGGGCAGGTGCGGCAAGGCAAGGATGATCCGCGGGCCGGTTTCGGGCAGGGTGGCCCCGATCACCTCGGCCAGCGTCTCGAGGAGAAGCGCCAGATCGACCGTCTCGCTCTCGGCCCGCGAGAGCTCTGCGTCCAGCCGGGAGGCGTCGGAGATATCGCTGATCAACCGGTCGAGACGCTGCACGTCATCGAGGATGATCGACATGAGCTTCTTCTGCTGCTCCGGATCCTCCACCCGGGAAACGGTCTCGACCGCACTGCGCAAGGAGGTCAGGGGATTCTTGATTTCATGCGCCACGTCGGCGGCGAAGCCCTCGATGGCGTCGAGCCGCGACCAGAGCGCATCGGTCATCTCCCTGAGCGCGCCCGAGAGATCGCCGATTTCGTCCTGGCGCTTGGTAAAATCGGGGATCTCGAAGCGCCGACCCTTGCCGTATCGTACGCGTACGGCGGCCAAGGCGAGGCGGCGGATCGGCCGCGCCAGGGTGCTGGCGAAGTAGATCGACAACAGCACGGTGGCCGCCAGCGCAATGGCGAACACCACCAGGATATCCAGCCGCCGGGCATAGATGGATTTGGTCACGTCATCGCCGCCCTTGGAGAGCATCAGAGAGCCCAGAACCTTGCGGTAGCGCTGTACCGGGACCGCCACCGAGAGGACCAGCCGGCCCCGGGCGTCGGCCCTGAGCGCGCCTTCGCTGTCGCCCGCCAAGGCCGCGCCGACCTCCGGATAGTCCTCGGCCAGCTGGATGGCCGCCTCCTGGTAACGCGGCAGGTCCTCCATGCCCGGGATCCAGTCGACAACCCGGTCGTAGGTCGTGGTCAGTTCGTTGAACAGGGAACCGTCGCTCGGCGGCGGCAGCTCGATCACTTGCACGATGCCGCCCGAGCCGGTCAGCAGAAAGCTGTCGGCCAGCAGATCGCCGGTCGGTGCAAAGACCCGCGCGCGCACCCCGGTATCGGCGAGCAGCACCCGCATGAGATGGCGGGTCATCTCGGGCAGCAGACGTTCCTCGCCGCTCTCATCGACGACGACGGCCGTGCTGCCCAGCGACAGCGAAAAGGCCCGTCCCTGCAATCGCAAGGATTCGAGCTCCGCCGCCACCAAACTGTGGCGGTATTGATCCAGGTGGAGAAGGCCCAGGATGGGGATGAAAAGGACGAGGACGTTGACCAGAAGAATGCGCCGGGTGAGGGTCGAATGCCAGCCCTGCTCACGCCAAAAGCGCTTGACCTGACTCGCCACGTGGCGATCTTCATCGCCGACGTGAAGCCGCTTGACGCGGCGGCTCAGCTCGCTATTGCGCCGCGATTTCCGGCTCGTGTCCGCGACCGGCGGGCCAAACACCCGATTGCTGGGCAGATCCATAGTCATAGGCGCAGGCTTGACGCACGGCGGACCCGCGCTGACCGCGACCGCCGCGCCCTATTTGAAAGGGTCGATCCTCTTTATATCAGATCTCCTTATAACGGTATCCAACTCCATAAAGGGTTTCTATCTGTGAAAAACGTGTGTCCACGTCTTTGAATTTTTTGCGTAAACGTTTGATGTGGCTGTCAATCGTCCGGTCATCCACATAAATGTGCTCGCCATAGGCGGCGTCCATCAGTTGGTCCCGGCTTTTCACGTGGCCGGGGCGCTGGGCGAGCGCCTTGAGAATGAGGAACTCGGTGACCGTCAGCCTCACCTGCTCGCCGCACCAAGTGCAGAGATGGCGCGCCGGATCGAGCACCAGGTCGCCGCGCGTTACCGCCTGCCGGTCTTCGTCCTTGCTGTCCAGGTCCTGGGCCAGGCGCTCGCGCCGCAGCAAGACCCGGATCCGCTCGAGCAGCAGGCGCTGGGAGAATGGCTTGGTAATGTAATCGTCGGCGCCCATGCGCAGGCCCAGCACCTCATCCACCTCGTCATCCTTGGAGGTCAGAAAGATCACGGGAAGGCTCGAATCCTGACGCAGGCGGCCCAGCAGCTCCATACCGTCCATCCGCGGCATCTTGATGTCGAGTATGGCCAAATCGACCGGCTGAGCCGATAAGGCCTTGAGCGCTTCGCCGCCGTCGCTGTAGGTGCGCACCTTGAAGCCTTCGGCCTCCAGTGCCATGGAAACCGAAGTCAGAATGTTGCGGTCGTCATCGACCAGAGCGATGGTCTGCTGCATCGAACGTCCTTGGCTGGTTGAGGGGGCAGGCCCCACCACTCCCCACATGTAGGCAGGCTGTGGACACAAATCCACAGGCTTCGAGTTTAAGCCCAAGTATGGCACTTTTGCGGCAGTTTGGCGATTTAACCAAGATGGTTGGATCGACGCGCTCCGTCTTGACCGGGGCCCAAGGGCGCAGGATGCTGCGGCGATGGGCAGAGCAGAGGCGACACCCGGCCGGAGGGTCCGCAACCTGGTGCGCAAAACCTCGCGGGCCGGCTTGGCCACCCTTTTGGCCGACGAGGCCTCCCCCGCGCCTTATGTATCGCTGGTCCTGGTCGCGCTCGATCACGATGCCAGTCCGCTGCTGCTGCTCTCCGATCTGGCCGATCATACGAAGAACCTGCACCGAGACCCGCGCGCGGCCCTGCTGTTCGATGGGACCGGCGGCTGGCGTGATCCGCTGGCCGGACCCCGGGCCAGCCTGCTGGGCCAAATCCAGGCCTGCGACGACGAGCGCCTCAAGGCCCGGTTCCTGGCCCGCCACCCGAATGCGGCCGTTTACGCCGGTTTCACCGACTTTCACCTCTATCGCATGGCGGTCGAACGGGTCCACCTGGTGGCCGGATTCGGCGAGATTCACTGGCTCGACGCCGGGGCCGTGCTGTTCGACACGGCCGACACCGGGGCCTTAGCCGTGGCGGAGCCCGATATCGTGGCCCACATGAACGAGGACCACCGGGATGCCGTGCGGGCGATCGCCAACGAGATCGCGGGCTCGCCTGGAGAGGATCTGCCCGGAGAGGACTTGCCCGGAGAGGATCTGCCCGGAGAGGACTTGCCCGGAGAGGATTTGCCCGGAGAGGATTTGCCCGGAGAGGATTGGTCGATGAGCGGAATCGATCCGGAAGGCGTGGATTTTCGCTCGGGCGGGGGCTCGGCCCGGGTCGCTTTCGAGACCCCGGTTCACACTGCCGCGGAGGCCCGCCGGGAGCTGGTGCGGCTGACCAAGGCGGCGCGGGCCCAGGCGGCGCGGGCCCAGGCGGCGCGGGCCCAGGCAGCGCGGGCCTGAGCGACGCAGGCCCAGGCAACAGGCCCAGGCAACAGGCTATAAGGCATAGGGCCCCCCAGGGGCGACCGGCGCCCAATCCAAAGGACCCTAGAGGCGGAATTTCCGGAATTGGGGCCGGATCGGCCAGTCATGGCTAGCGTTCACCCCACCAATGCGGGTATTCTTGTCTGTGACGGGTCTCGAAAGAGCAGCCGCAAAGGCCGCCGGATCAAGAGGCCCAGGCGTAGTGAGTTATTGGGGAGACGGAATTTGTCAGATAGTGGACAGGCCGTGAGTCGACACGGCTTGGATAATCAAGGCCTTAGCAATTATCGCAAAGCTTATTGGAACCTCGATCCCGCAGCCCTCTACGAGCATAGCCTGAAGGCCGGGACAGCCGAACTCGCCGAAGGCGGGGCTCTGGTGGTGCTCACCGGCGAGCACACCGGGCGGGCGCCCAAGGACAAGTTCATCGTCGATGAGCCGTCTAGCCGCGATGAGATTTGGTGGGGCGAGGTCAACGCGCGCCTGTCGGAGGATCATTTCGCGCGGCTTCACGCCAAGATGCAGGCGCATCTGGCGGACCGGGACCTCTACGTCCAGGACGTCTTCGCCGGCGCCGATCCGACCTACCGCCTGGCCGTACGCGTGGTCACCGAGAGTCCCTGGCACAGCCTGTTCGCCCACAACATGTTCCTCATCCCGAGCGCGGAGCAACGCCTCGACTTCGCCCCGCAGTTCAGTGTGCTGCACGCCCCCTCGCTCGTGGCCGAGCCGGAGCATGACGGCACCAACTCGCCGGCCTTCATCGTCGTGAATCTGGCCCGCCGCCTGGTCTTGATCGGCGGCACGCTCTATGCCGGCGAGATCAAGAAGTCGGTCTTCTCGATCCTCAACTACCTGCTGCCGGAGCGCAACGTACTGCCCATGCACTGTTCGGCCAACATCGGGCCGTCCGGCGACACGGCCATCTTCTTCGGCCTTTCTGGAACCGGCAAGACAACCCTCTCCGCCGATAGCACGCGTACGCTGATCGGCGACGACGAGCACGGCTGGTCGGACCATGGCGTATTCAATTTCGAAGGGGGCTGCTACGCCAAGGTCATTCGCCTGTCGCCGGAGGCCGAACCCGAGATCTTCGCCACGACGCGGCGCTACGGCACCATCCTGGAAAACGTCGTAATGGACCCCGCGAGCCGGCGCCTCGACCTCGACGACGGCCGCTATACGGAGAACACCCGGGCAAGCTATCCTCTTGATTTCATTCCCAACTGCAGCGAAAACGGGATGGGCGACCAGCCGGTCAACATCGTCATGCTGACCGCCGACGCCTTCGGGGTCTTGCCGCCGATTTCGCGCCTCTCCCCGGACCAGGCCATGTATCACTTCCTGTCCGGCTACACGGCCCGCGTGGCCGGTACGGAAAAGGGCCTCGGCAAAGAGCCCAATGCGACCTTTTCCACCTGTTTCGGGGCGCCGTTCATGCCGCGCCACCCGTCGGTTTATGCCCAGATGCTGCGCCACAAGATGCACGACACCGGCGCCAAGTGCTGGCTGGTCAACACGGGCTGGACCGGCGGCGCTTACGGCGTCGGCCAACGCATGGCGATCGCCCACACCCGGGCGATGGTGCGGGCCGCGCTCGACGGCCGGCTGGCCGAGGTTCCGACCGCAGAACACCCCGATTTCGGCTTGGTTTTTCCGGAAACCTGTCCCGATGTGCCGGCCGGCGTGCTCGATCCGCGCAGCACTTGGCCGGACAAGCTGGCCTACGACCAGACGGCGCGCGAGCTGACCCGGAGATTCGAAAGCAATTTCAAACAGTTCGAATCCTATGTCGACGAGTCCGTGCTGGCCGCGGGTATTCACACAGCGGCCTGATTCGGCTTAGTTCCAGCCCTATCGCCCCCTTCCAGGCTATCTCAGGTGACGAAATTGCAGTATGATCCCGGCCGATTTGCCGCCAGATCTGAAGAATCCGGGCCGAGTCGCCCTAACCCCGGGGTGGGTGGCCGACGTTTTCCGTCGGAGAGTCTTGGAGGACCTTCATGACCTCGACCAAGCCGCAGGTAAGCGCGCCGGAGGCTGACGGCAAAGCCGCCGCCGACCAGCCGAGCGATCTCGACGGTCTCATCGCCGAAGCGCGCACGCTGTTGGCCCACAGAGACTCATCGGATCCGGACTCGTTAGGGGATCCGCTGGAATTCATCCGGGACGATCACGCCCGCCAGCTGCGCATGTGCAACCTGTTGGATGCCTTCACGGAAAAGCTGGAGCTGGAGCCGGTGATGCCCCTGGCGAGCGCCCTGCTGGAATACCTGACGGGCGATCTGCCGCTCCATACCGAAGACGAGGAGCGGGACCTGCGCCCGGCGCTCGAAGAGCGCTGCGAGCCGGAGGACAACCTCGACGAGGTGCTGAAGCAGCTCACCAAAGAGCACGAGCTCAACCGCGACTTGGTCAGCTTCATGATCGAGGATCTCGAAGCGCTCGCCGACGGCCGGACGCTGAGCAATCCGGTGCGTCTGATGATGAACGTGAAAGAGTTCTCGGAGACCCAGCGCCAGCACGTCACCTGGGAGGAACGGGTCCTGCTCCCGCTGGCCCGCCAGCGCCTCACGGCCGAGGACCTGGCCGCAATCGGCCGCAACATGGCCAAGCGGCGGGAAGAGAGCGAGGACAGCGAAGCCGACTGATTTGGGCCCAAACTGGTCCCCTAATGCGCCTCGGCCCAGTTGTCGGCGACGCCGGCGTCGACCACGAGCGGCACGGAAAGCTCCAGGACCGGCAGGCAGGCGCCTTCCATTACCGCCTTGACCAGCGCGATGGTGGCCTCCACCTCGGCCTCGGGCACCTCGAACATCAGCTCGTCGTGGACTTGCAAAAGCATGCGGGCCTTGAGCTTGGCGCCCGCTAGGGCGCCGGGCACGCGGATCATGGCCCGCTTGATGACGTCGGCGGCCGAGCCCTGGATCGGCGCGTTGATCGCCGCGCGTTCGGAGAAATTGCGCCGCGCCGGGTTCTTGTCGCCGATGCCCGGCACATGGATCTTGCGCCCGAACAGGGTGGTGACGAAGCCCTGCTCCCGGCATTCGGCCTTGGTGCGCTCCATATAGTCGCGGATGCCGGGATAGCGCTCGAAATAGGCCTGGATATAGGTCTTCGCCTCGGCCTGGGGGATGCCCAGTTGGTTGGCCAGCCCGAAGGCGGAGATGCCGTAGATGATGCCGAAATTGATCGCCTTGGCCTTGCGCCGGACCATCGGGTCCATGCCCTCGACCGGAATGTCGAACACCTGGGCCGCGGTGATCGCGTGGATGTCCTGGCCGTCGAGGAAGGCCTGGCGCAGCGGCTCCACCTCGGCGATGTGGGCGGCCAGCCTGAGCTCGATCTGGCTGTAGTCCAGGCTGACGAGTTTCATACCTTTTTCGGCGACGAAGGCGCGGCGGATCTTGCGGCCCTCCTCGGTCCTCACCGGGATGTTCTGCAGGTTGGGATCGTTGGATGAGAGGCGGCCGGTCGAGGCGACCGCCTGGCTGTAGGAGGTATGGACCCGCCCGGTCTCGGGATTGATCTGCTCCTGTAGGGCGTCGGTGTAGGTGCTCTTCAGCTTGGAGAGCTGGCGCCAGTCGAGCACCCGGGCCGGCAGGTCGTGGCCCTGGGCGGCGAGATACTGCAGCACGTCGGCGCCGGTGGCGTAGGCGCCGCTCTTGGTCTTCTTGCCGCCTTCGAGGCCCATCTCGTCGAACAGGATCTCGCCCAGCTGCTTGGGCGAGCCGATGGTGAACTCGCGGCCCGCCAGGCCGTGGATCTCCTCTTCGAGCTCGGCCGTCCGCTTGGCGAAGTCGTTTGAGAGGCGCGCCAGCGCCGCGCGGTCGACCTTGATGCCGGCCAGCTCCATCTCGGTCAGCACCGGCACCAGCGCCCGCTCCAGGGTCTCGTAAACCGTCACCAGGCGAGTCTCCAGGAGGCGCGGCTTCAAGGCCTGGTGCAGGCGCAGGGTCACCTCGGCGTCCTCGGCGGCATAGTCCAATGCCTTGTCCAGCGGCACGAAATCGAAGGTCACCTGGCTTTTACCGCTGCCGGCCACGTCCTTGAACTTGATGGTCTCGTGGCCCAGGTGCAGCTCGGCCAGCTCGTCCATCCCGTGGCCGTGGGCGCCGCCGTCGAGCACGTAGCTGAGCAGCATGGTGTCGTCGATGGGCGCCACCGCGACGCCGTGGCGGGCGAAGATCAGCATGTCGTACTTGAGGTTCTGACCGACTTTCAGCACGCCCGGGTCTTCCAGCAGCGGCTTCAGGGCCGCCACGGCCTCGTCGCGCGGGATCTGGCCGGGGAGCAGGCCGCCGCCCTCGCCGGCCAGGTCGAGCTCGCCGTCCGGCGCGCTCTGGCGGTGGGCGAGCGGGATGTAACAGGCGGCGCCAGCGGTGACCGAGAGGGAGATGCCGACAAGCTCGACGCGCAGGGGATCGAGCCCGGTGGTCTCCGTATCGACCGCCACCAGGCCCTTGGCCTCCGCCTCTGCGATCCAGCGTTTCAGCGCCGTCATGTCGACGACCAGCTCGTAGCCCGCCGTCCCGCCGGCCGGCGTTTCGGCCGCCGCCCCATCGGACCCCGGGCCGCCGCCCAGCTGATCGGCCAGGCGGGTCAGGATCGAGCGGAACTCGTAGCGCTCCAGGAAGGCGCGCAAGGTCTCGGGCTCGGGCTCGCGCAGGCCGAAATCCGCCAGGTCCTCCTCGACCGGCACGTCGACCTTCAGCTCGACCAGGCGCCGGCTGATGCGCGCCTGCTCGGCGAACTCCACCAGGTTCTGCCGCCGCTTGGGCTGCTTGATCTCCTCGGCCCGCGCCAGCAGGCTCTCCAGATCGCCGTATTCCTCGATCAACTGCGCGGCCGTCTTCACGCCGATTCCCGGCACGCCGGGCACATTGTCGACCGAATCGCCGGCGAGCGCCTGGACCTCGACCACCTTGTCCGGCAGCACGCCGAACTTGTCGACCACCTCGTCCGGGCCGATCGACTTGTTTTTCATGGGGTCCATCATGGCGATGCCGTCGCCGACAAGCTGCATCAGATCCTTGTCGGAGGAGACGATGGTGACCTGGATTCCCGCCGCCGCCGCCTGGCGGGCGTAGGTCGCGATGATGTCGTCGGCCTCGTAGTTCTCCATCTGGATGCACGGCAGGTTGAACGCCCGGGTGGCCTCGCGAATCATCTCGAACTGCGGGATCAGGTCCTCCGGCGGGTCGGGCCGGTGGGCCTTGTATTCGGGGTAGAAGTCGTTGCGGAAGCTCTTCCTGCCCTTGTCGAAGATGACCGCCACCCCGTCCGCGTCCGACTCCCGGAGCAGCTTCAGGATCATGTTGGAGAAGCCGAAGGTGGCGTTGGTCGGCGTGCCGTCGCTGGCGTTGCGCGGCGGAATCGCGAAGTAGGCCCGGAAGATATAGCCGGAGCCGTCGACCAGATAGAGGTGTTCGTAAGGAGCGGCTTTGGTCATGAGGTCGTCAGAATGCCGGAGGCCCTAGCGGGAGTCGAGGGGCCGCGGGCTGGCCGGGCCAGTATGGCAGTCCGGAAAACTATGGACCGCCAGGAAGGGACTCTACCTGCCAGACCATAGGAACGCCCCGCACCGACAAGGCAGGACCCGAGCATGACCATCCACGACCCTCAGCCCAGGATATCCCCCGACGCCGTTCGGCCGGTGCCCGAACCGCGCGCGCCTCGTTTTGGCGCAACCACTGGCGACGGTGCCGCCGGTGGCGCCGGCGTCTGGGTGAACGACGTGCACGCGCAACTGAACCGGACGCACGTAAAGGCGGTCTGCCAGCCGTCTTCGCCCGCGGCGGTTCAGCGAATCGTGCGCCGCGCCAACGACGAAGGGACGGCCATCTCCATCGCCGGCGGCCGCCACGCGATGGGCGGCCAGCAATTCGGCGGCGATACGCTCCTGGTCGATACGACGCGACTCGACCGTGTCATCGCCTTCGATCCGGAAGAAGGCACGGTCAAGGTCGAGGCGGGGATCCAGTGGCCCAAGCTGATCCCAGAGGTGATCGCGCTGCAGCGGGGCGCGCCCCTGCCATGGGGCATCCGGCAGAAGCAGACCGGCGCCGACCGCCTCAGCCTCGGCGGCGCCTTGGCGGCCAACGCCCACGGCCGCGGGCTCAGCTTCAAGCCCTTGATCGACGACGTCGAATCCTTCCTCCTGGTCGACGCGACGGGCGAGCTGCGCCGCTGCAGCCGCAGCGAGAACGCCGAGCTGTTCCGCCTGGCGATCGGCGGCTACGGCCTGTTCGGGATCGTCGTGCAGGTCACCTTGCGCCTCTCGCCCCGGACCAAGCTTCGCCGCGACGTCGAGATCATCGATGCCGAGGACCTGATGGCCGCCTTCGAGGCGCGCATCGCCGACGGTTATCTTTACGGCGACTTTCAGTTCTCGACCGATCCGGCCTCCGGCGATTTCCTCAGGCGCGGCGTCTTCGCCTGCTACCGGCCCGTCGATCCGGCCACCCCCGTTGCGGAGGACCAACACGAGCTCGGCCGGGAGGACTGGCTGCGGCTGCTTCATCTCGGCCATACCGACCGGGCCAAGGCCTTCGAGGTTTATTCCCGGCATTACCTCGCGACCTCCGGCCAGATCTACTGGTCGGACAGCCATCAGCTCGGCACCTACATCGACGACTATCACAAGCTGCTCGACCGGCAGCTCGGCGCAACCACGCCGGCCAGCGAGATGATCACGGAGATCTACGTGCCGAGAGACCGGCTGGCCGATTTCATGGGCGCCGTGCGCCAGGACTTCCGGCGGCACGGCGTCGATTTCATCTATGGGACGATCCGTCTCATCGAGCGGGACCGGGAGTCGTTCCTGGCCTGGGCCCGCGAGGCCTATGCCTGCATCGTATTCAACCTGCATGTGCCCCATTCACCGGCGGGCGTAGAGAAGGCTTCGGCCGATTTTCGGCGGCTGATCGACCGGGGCCTCGAACGGGACGGCAGCTTCTTCCTCACCTATCACCGCTGGGCCGCGCGCTCGCAAGTCGACGCCGCTTACCCGCAGTTCGCCGAGTTCCTGCACTTAAAACGGCACCACGACCCGGCCGAGCGATTCCAGAGCAGCTGGTACCGGCATCACAAGGCCCTGTTGGAGGGCCGGTTCGGACTGGACTGAGAGAAGGCCTTAGTGGCCGGCACCGGCCGCGGCGTCCGTGGCGTCCGCGGCGTCCGTGGCGTCCGCCTTCAGCACGAAGCGGATGCCGCAATAGGGGCAGTCGATCTGGCCTTGGCCTTTCATGTTCAAGAACACCCGCGGATGACCCAGCGCCCCCTCGCCGCCGTCGCAGGCCACCGTTTCGCTGTCGACATCGATGATCTCGGTCGGTTCCATCTGCCCCCGCTTCGCCGCGTCGCACCACAGAGGGGTTCGACCCCAGGGTTCGACATCGGCGCTTGGCTGACCATATTATTCAGCGGATGATAGCGATTGCCGCCGCAGGATCAACGGCCGGCGGCATCCAGGCCCAAGTTTCCGGAGCAAATATGCCCGATAGCCCAGAAGCGAGCGAAGCCGGCGCCGGCGCGCCGAATGGTGGCAACGGCGGCGGGCACCTGCCCGAGCACGCGGTCGAGGTGAAGGGCCTGAACAAAATTTACCGCGCCCTCGGCAAGGGCGAGGCGTCACATGCGCTGGTCGACGTGGACCTGTCGATCCCGCGGGGTTCGCTTTTTGGCCTGCTCGGCCCCAACGGCGCCGGCAAGTCGACCCTGATCAACATCCTGGCGGGCCTGGTCAACAAGACCAGCGGCAAGGCCACTGTCTGGGGCTGTGATATCGATGAGAACCCGCGCCAGGCTCGCGCGGCCATCGGGGTCGTGCCCCAGGAACTCAACATCGACCCCTTTTTCACCCCGCGCGAGCTGCTGGAGCTGCAGGCCGGGCTCTATGGCGTGCCGCCGCGCGAGCGGCGCACCGACGAGATCCTGGCCGCCCTAGGCCTGGGCGACAAGGCCCACGCCTATGCCCGGACCCTCTCCGGCGGCATGCGCCGACGCCTCATGGTGGCCAAGGCCATGGTCCACAACCCGCCGGTCCTGGTGCTCGACGAACCGACCGCCGGGGTCGACATCGAGCTGCGCCTGCAGCTGTGGGCCCATGTGGAGGAGCTCAACAACCGCGGCACCACGGTCCTCCTGACCACCCACTACCTGGAGGAGGCCGAGGAGCTGTGCGATTGGATCGCCATCATCAATCATGGCCAGG
>Ga0255058_10001013_pt1 | contig 16074 bp, 14 predicted proteins | sample Cases_109_9_MG_FD_188637 | JGI IMG/M metagenome (GOLD analysis project Ga0255058, IMG submission 188637) | Seawater microbial communities from Amundsen Gulf, Northwest Territories, Canada - Cases_109_9 | ecosystem: Environmental > Aquatic > Marine > Gulf | place: Canada: Northwest Territories... | reverse complement strand
GAAGTGGGCAAGACCTTTGACGCGGCCATCAAGCTTGCCTCCCGCAAGCGGCTGATCTTGACGGGGTACAGGGGCATCAAGCTGTTCAGTAAGTCCTTCACATGGAAGCGGGCGCCGGACGATTTACCGCGCTGTAGCACTGAGCCCTCCGAACGGCAGGCGACACTTCCGCGCGATGCGGTGTCGCCTCCGGTCCCGTACCAAAAGGCGGCGCAAGTCCAAGCCCCGCGCCAAACCCAAGGCCGGATCATACCGCCCCCGCCCGTACCGGCGATACGCAGGACGGCGCCCTAATCCCAGATCAGGTTTTGGCGCTGCCCTGTTCCTTAAGGTTGCCTGCGCCTACTGAAGAGATCGTCTGAGCATCCTCAAAGCGCTTCGTGAGACGGGCGGCAAACTCCGTGGTGCGCTCCACCACAATGGAGCGCTGACGATCGAGCGTCACCATGTGATAGCAATCGTCAAGAACGTGAACTTCCACAAGTCCCGCCAGCCTGCGCTGGATCGTCATTGCGTTCTTGAGATCGCTCTGGTCATCATGGCGCGGATGGAACATCAACGTATGCTGCTTCACCTTATTGAGGAGCGGCTTGACGTTGCGAACCAGCTTGCGGAATTCAAGCACGAGGCCACCACCGCGCCCGAAGAAATCTTCGATCGCGTCGCTGTCGCCTTGCAGCGCATCCACGATGAAGCTGCGTAGCCGATCGTCCTTGATACCGTGAGGTTCACGTGCCTTGAAGTGAAACAGCCGCGCGGCCCACTTTTGCTTGATCAACCTGAACAGGCTGAAATACCAGGGGATGGCCCAGCCGTTGGCCCACAATGTCGGCGAGAACAGCAACAAGCCCTGAACGCCGTCGGGTCGCATGGCCGCAAGCCTCAGCGCCAGCATGGTGCCGGCCGAGATGCCGCCGACGAGAATTGTATCGCACTGCTTGGAGATTTCGTCGTGCGCCGTTTCCAGCGCCGCGTACCAATCCGTCCAACTCGACAGGCCCGTAACGTCGGTCCCTCCTGCGAGACCAGGGAGCGTCGGGCAATAGACGGTGTATCCGTCTCTGCCGAGCGCGTGCGCAAGGAACCGCAGCTCGATCGGCGATCCGCCGAGGCTATGAACGAGCAACACGCCTTTGCGGCCCCCAGGAATGTAAAGGCTACCCCACGCAATCTTCATCTTGTCTTGGTTTTTCATATGTCCGACTTAACTCGCTCACAAACTAGACTGACACTCATGACTGGCCGGCGTCGCTGCGGCGCATATGAATGCGCGCGGCCCCGACCCTTAGGTTCAAACCCTCTATTTTTCGTTTCCTCAAACCAGGTTCTGATTTCGCCGCCAGGACGCTTGACGTCGTTATGATTGTGATTGAGACGAGGCGTCAGGTGGACCCCGCATCTGAGCGATGCGGGGGATAGGGAGGGACACTCACTGACGCGAACCACCGCGCATGGCGATAGGGCACCCTGCCGCACTCTCAAGACGCTCTTCGTCCGCAATCCCTCTTGCCCGTCCATTCCAGCCGCCGCTTCCGCTCAACCCTGAAATTAAAATGCAATCAGACGGCCAGAAACGCCGGACTGAAACATCGGCGGCGGCCTTCTTAAGCTAATCTGTGGCGAGAACAAGGCATCGAGCATTCGTTGTTCGGCCCATTCACGCGCGCCACTGCACCACGCATGATGCAACGCACTCAAGTTCATATTTGTACACCACAAAACGCCAGAACGCAGTGAAATTACACCGGTTCCTTGGATCCGCACCTGTTCAGCTAATCTACGCCATTTTTGTCGCAGGCAAATTAATGCGCTGAAAACATTATTAATTGATGCCGTTCGGCGCCGCTTTTTGGCCATGATCTACGTCCGCGAACTAAGACCAAAGGCCAAGGCGCTCATGACAGCAGCGCCAAGATGTCACGCCCGTCGGCGAGCCACGAAACCGGCCCCGATATAGGCGACGACCGACATGGCGACGGCGAAGACGTAAGGAACGCTGGTGAACTCCCATATGACGGCGGCGAGCCAGACGACCGCACCTGTCACCAGTGCAGATGCGGCTGCCGCGGGGCCGCCAAACCGGGTGAAAAGGCCGAAGAGCGCCACAACGACGAGTCCGGCGCTACCGATGGCTGAAGCCGTCTCGACCAGGTCGTGTATCGTCGTTGAGCGCAGCGCGATGGCAAAGGCAATGAGCCCCAGAACAATGACTGATCCGCGCGCGCAGCGAATGCGCGCTGCTTCCGACAAGTCAGGACGCATTGGAACCAGAAAATTGTGCGAGATAATCGAGCCGCCCGCGAGCAGAGCTGAGTCAACCGTCGATAGGATGGCTGAAATCAAGGCGCCGGCGAATATCGTGAACAAGAACGTCGGGAGGAACTTCTCGGCAAGGATGGGAATGATCTGCTCCGGCTCATCCAGACCTGGCAGCACGGATGGACCAACGAGCCCCATATATACGGGCATCAAACCAACGCAAAAGTAGAGAACGCCGCCAAGGATACAGGCGTTACGCGCGGTGCGCGCTGAGTTCGTTCCAAGGATACGTGCGATGAGCTCAACTGCAACCATCGTACTGAATATCGGGACCGCCCATTCTTCCAGCCGCTCCAGAATCCCGCGATCGTCCGCACTGAAATAAGCGAGTCTGTGCGGCTCCACTTGAGCCAGTCCGGCTGCAAACCCGCCGGTCTCGCCGGCCACAACGACCGCAAGAATGATGAGGCCCAGAATGACGGCGATCGCCTGAACAAAGTCGGTCAGTACGTCGGCCATCAGTCCACCCAAAACGGTGTAGGCGATGACGATACCGATCTTACGGCCTGCATTGATGTAGTTGCGTTCAGTGGAGATCCGCCGCGCAGCCCATGCGCCGATCGCGAACTGCAAGAGGACGTAACACAGCACTCCAATCAAAACGGGATTCACCGCCCACTCCCTCTCCACCACGACACACCGTTCGCGGTGCCCCCCGCGCTCGCCAACAAGTTGGCGGCCGGCACGGAGCAGTCAACCCGCCGCTTCGTCAAGGCCACGCGGCGTACCGTCACGCTTCGAGCGCAATCGACACTACATAGTCGAGGTGATTAGATGCCGTCTTCGCAGTCGCCGTGCCTTTTCTTTGGTTGCGCGCGCAAGGGCAAGTGTCAGTGGAAGGGCTCTCGTTGGTCGGTCGCGCGCGCTCACTCATCTCCTGCTCTGTGGCTTTCGCTCTGGTCGTGGCCCAGGTCGCCCCCGCCTTTGCCGCGGAAGCACTCACCAAATCCGAATATGAGGCGTGCCAGGCGCGCGACGAGCCAGCGTTCCGCTCTGCCATTAAGACCATCTCAATCCGGGCACTGAAAGTCGGTATTGCCAACGTCGATTTCCGCGCCATCGTGGGCGACGAATGGCGCCGCGGCGGTCTCGACGAGATCGTCGACAAACGCGTCGACCTCGCGGTGGAGGAAGTTCGCCAGGAGACGAACTGGGCAAATCTGCTGGAATCGCTGGCAAGCCAACAAAAGGCGCAGGACCTCGCGACGGCGGTCGCCGAGCGTGTTTATCGCTCCGACGCAATGAAGACCGCGTTTGAGACGCTCGCCATAGGCGTCGGCAAGGAAGTGGGTAAGCAGATTCAGTTTGCCACCGAGGATGCCGCTGAGCCGACGCTGGCATGCCTCAAGGCGTTCGTCGGGGCGCGTTACGGCACAACGGTTGCTCGCGCCGTTGCCGGCGATGCCAACAAAGGCAACGCCTTCGATCCTGACAGCGCCACCGCCCAGGTCTCGCCCGGCGCCGTCCTGCGCCAATCGGGGGCAGGAATCGCGGGAGCAGCCATCCTCCTCATGCGCCGTCAGCTCGCCAATATGGCTCGCCGCGTGGGTCAACGTATCGTCGGCGCCGTGCTAGCCCGAGTCGTTTCCGTCGTCGCCGGTGGGGTGGGACTCGTCCTCATCGCCAAAGACATCTGGGATCTTCGCCACGGCGTGCTGCCCATCATCGCAACGGAGATGAAATCCGAGGACAGCAAGGAGAAGGTGCAAGACGAGCTGGCAAAAACGTTCGCTGAACAGATCTCCGCGCATGTCAACGAGATCGGCGCCGCCACGGCAGACCGCGTGGTCGACATTTGGCGCGAGTTCCGCAACGCGCACGCGCAAGCGCTGGAGCTTGCCGCACGCAACGACCAGTTCAAGAGTTTCATCGACACGCAACCGCCAGAAAAGCTGGCGCGCCTCGATGAGGTGGTTTCGTTGGTGATCACCTCAGAAGGCAAAACCGGGCTTTTGAAGCGTCTCAATGACGGCACTCTCAACGAGGCGGTCAACGAACTGCCCGCCCCAGCCCTGCAGATCGCACGGGAGACCCGCTCCATCGACGCAGGGCTTAGATGGTATGCACTGGCGGGGGATCAGCTCGTGCAGGTCGTCGATCTCGACATATATCGGCGCACGACTCCAGACAAACTGACGAAGGCATCGCTACAGCGCATCCTAGCGCTTAACGACCGCCTCGCCATTACGCGGCTTGTCGGCATCGACCGTGATGCGCGTAACACACTGTTCGAACTCCCGCCCGCCGAGCTTACGAGTTTGGCTCGCAGCCTTACGGAAGACGAACTTGCCACACTTGCGCGCTACCTGACTGGTCTACGCAAGGAGCCACGCGAACGTGTCCTGCGCGCCGTTGCGGCGGACCCCACCAAAATGCAGTCGCTCGCCTCCGAACGGGTGCGGATCGCCGTGGTCGCCAGCGCCGACCAGACGGCAGCCGTCACCATGATGTTGCGCCAAGACGCTACCCTCAACCCGAAGGCCATTGTGGAGGACGTTGGTCTCGTCACCGGCAGGCGCGTCAGCCCGATCCTGCTGTGGGAAAAGCACCCGGTGGTGATTGTCGCAGGCCTGGTTGTGGTGTTGATTCTATTGCTCATGTTGCGTCGGCTGCTGTTCGCCGGGCGGCGCACCAAGCAGGCCGCCTAACAGTGGCCAAGATTTTGCATCTTCGATGTGCTCAGTGCACAACACAAGCCACACAGTAGCGTGCCACAGGGTTTGGGAACTACTATAAGCCTATCGAATCTTGTCGATTCGATTGCTCTTGTCGGCAAGGCTTTTGCGTGAAGTGACTGCGCACCACGGGGCATTGAGGGAGTCGGACAGATGGTACTTAAGGCACCTGGCATTTTGACCTTCATGGTTTCGATCGTCTTGACCGTCACCGTGCTCATAATGAAGTTTTTTGGGGCCGAGATTCCATTCCTCATTGGCAACGAATTCTGGGTGCTGCTGCTGGCCCAAGCGATCCTTGTTTTGGGTTGTGTGATGCGGGGACTTTGATGGACCAGCAAATCATCCGATCGCTGTGTTCTTGTGTCGCGCGGCACTGAGCACACTAGCGGGGACCAGGCGTTGGAGGGCTAAATCGCACCATGAGATCGAAGATCCAGCAAATGGGTGCATACGCTCACCGTATGCGCCGTTCATCGACTGAAATTGCGATCGCCGCAGCGCTGACGCTTGCCGCCGTTGTGTTTCTGGCTGTCACACTCGTGGGCGGTGGAACAGGTTCGAACAATTCCAAGCTCGGCCCCATTGCCTCTGAGAACACGGTGATCAAGTAACCGATCGTTTGGGTCGATAACATGCCAAGCGCGTCAACCGATTGGGGCTGCGCGCACAAGGCCTCGCACCGAATTGCCCAAAAAGATGGCATCGGCCGACCTCAGGTCATCGAGGGTCAGGACGGCCTCCACGGCGCGACCCTGGGCGATTAGCTCAGCGCGCAGCGTGCCGGGCAGAAGCCCTGAGCTGAGCACCGGCGTCTCAAGACGCCCATTGCGTTCCAGAAAAATCGTCGTGCGGCTGCCCTCGGCAAGCTCCCCGCGCTCGTTGATATAGATCACCTCTTCCGCGCCCATCGTCTCTGAATACTTCTGCCATTCCTGATCGTAGAGCTCACGGCGCGTGGTCTTGTGAAACAGAAAAACATCGGAGCTGTCGAGGGTCGTCTCGGAAACGACGAAACGCATGATGGTATCGGGGTCCGGCGGCGGCAGAGGTGTTGTGGTGACCGTTACGACCCCTGCTTCGGAAAGCAATAGCCGGATCCGCAGACGGTCAGCGTGTCCTTCGATGGCGTCGGAGAGCGCCTTTCTGACGGAGACCTCATCGAATGCGAAGCCGAAGTATCGTGCCGATGATTCCAAGCGCGCAATGTGGCGCTCCAGTAGCACCAGGCCGGTTTCGGGCTCAAACAACATCGTTTCAATGAGATCGAAGCGCTTTACCGGATCGGTGAGAAACTTCATCTTCAATAGGCACTCGTCGTACTCCTTGGACCCGCTAGAGTCGAAGACAACCCCTGAGCCTATTCCCATCTCGCCCGCAGCATCGCGGAAGACGACAGCGGTGCGGATAGCAACGTTAAAAAGTGCGCGCCCTTTGGGTGAGATGTGGCCGATGGCACCGCAGTACACGCCGCGCGGCTCCGTCTCTAGCGCGCGGGTAAGTTCCATCGCCCGGATCTTGGGGGCGCCGGTCACTGACCCGGGCGGAAAGATGCCCTGCAGCAGCTCCGTCATGCCGATGCCGTCTTTTAGCGTGGCACGCACGCCCGACGTCATCTGATGCAAGGTCTGAAACGTCTCGACCGTGAAGAGATCGGTGACACTAACACTGCCGATCTCAGAGATGCGTCCTATGTCGTTGCGCATCAGGTCGACAATCATCAAATTCTCAGCGCGCTGCTTCATATCGGTGCTGAGCTGAAGACGCGCCTCGGCATCGGATTCCGGTGTGCCCGCACGCGGCGCCGTTCCCTTCATAGGACGCGTTGAAATTGTGTTTCCCTCCTGCTCGATAAAAACCTCAGGAGAGGCCGACAGCACCGTGACCTTTCCCGTATCGACGATGCCGCCATAGGCAACGCGCTGCTTCTGGCGCAGATCCAGGAAGAAGGTCAGCGGCGAGCCCGCCAGCCGGAAGCGCGCCTTGAAGGTAAGGTTGAGTTGATAGATGTCGCCGGAGCGGATCTTCTCTTGCACTTCTGCGAAGCGCTTCAGATAGGCGGCCTCGTCCCACGCGAGGGTGACGTCGGTGAAAAAATAAGAGCCGCTACGCGTGTGGGTGGAGAGCCAGTTCTCGACCTCCGGGCCGGTCATCTCCACTGGCGCCTCATAGAGCCCGAGCCACAGGAGCGGCACATTGCGATCCGGCGGCATGAGGCCGGCAAGCTTCGGTTCAAGCACGTAGCCAAGCTCGTAGGCGAAAAAGCCTGCTGCATGTAATCCGTTTTTCACGCCGGCTTCGAGGCGTTCGAGCGCGGCCGGCACCTCTTCAGGCGTATCCGCCGCAATAATCTCCACCGGATCGGTGAACAACAACGAAGGTGCGCCTGCACCTGAGTTATTGTCGAGAAGGACGAACGTTTCGGAAAGTGTAGTGGGCTCGTCCGTCTGGTGGTCACGAGGCCCACGGATTTGGTCGGTTGACGTCATCGGCCTTTGTAACCCGACAGCGCGTAAAACGTCACGCGCCGGTGCGCATTATTACCAGCCGCCAATTCTCGCTCACCGATTTTTTCCGATGTAGCGAATGCTGAGCCGATAGGCGGTTTGCGTTTCCCTAACGTGACGAGCAGCACCCGGCCCGTCGTGTCCGACGTCAGAGGGCGCGTTAACTCGAAGTGGTTGTGCGGGCGAGCCCCGCGGCGCCATGCCAGCACCGGTGTGGCCCCATCACGCATGTAATAAAGAAGCTCTGCTATTACCGAGCGATTAATTGTAATGACGGCGGCGAAGGGCTGTCCCTGAGACTTTGCCTTGGCAAGCTCGGCTTGCGTAGCCTCGGCGACCGCCCGCCAGCCGAGGACGCGTGCGAATGGGTCCGGCGCAAAAGGCAGCGTGATTTGACCGGCCGTGATTGTTCCGGCTGCGATCAGGATCATAGCGGCAACGTTGACGACGAACGAGCCCTTCAGCCATCCCCAAGCACCCTCGCGAACCATCGTTGCCACGACCAGAACGCATGCGGCCACATAGGCGCTTGCAGCCCAATTTCCGTGAGCTCGGCTGATGAACGCTTGGACCACAATCACCGCGATGATCGGAACCGAGAAGGCAAGCAGCAACCGATCGGACTCGGGCAGGCGCTGTTTCCACGCACGCCACACGATGACCAAAAGGCTGCCAAACAGGATGGGTCCGAAAACGCCGAACTGCGCGACGAAGAACTCGAGTGCTTTCACCGGGTGCAGCAACGAGCCGGCCCACTTGGCGTTGTCAGCGGTGTGCGAGAATGTCGCGAAGCTGTTGGTGTAGTTCCAAACGAGATTGGGAACGATGAGCAGCAAACCGAGACCAAGCCCGGCGTACAGCCGGTAGTCCTTAAGGATCCTCCGCCGCTCCGGCGCCATGACAAGCAAGAATGATAGGCACAGCAGAAACCAGGCCATGGCGTATTTGGCGTTGAGGCCAATGCCAAACGCGAGGCCAAGCACCAGCGCTGGCCAAATACTTTGCGACTTAAACAGTGCGACAAAGCCAACAAGCGCAATCGCCCAGCACAAGAGCAACGGCACGTCAGTCGAAATCAGGCCCGCTGATAAGGAAACGCCGGGCAGCGTCGCGAACGCCAGGCCCGACAAAGCACCCGTGCGCGTGTCGTAGAGCTGGCGCCCGAGAAAAAATACGGCGATCGCGGTAGCTGTGTGGATGAGAGGCGCAGGCAGGCGGACACAGAATTCGCCGTTGCCGCAACTCGCACCAGCCGCGCCAATGATCCATCCTATCAGCGGCGGCTTGGAATAGTAGCCAAAGGCCGGCTCCTGGCCCCACGCCCAATACTGCGCTTCATCGAAAAACAGGTCGGTGCCGTTGGTCGCCAAGGCGAGAAGCCGGAAGCACAGGAGGACCGCTAGACCTATGACAAGGACCCAAATCCACCAGGCGTCGGTGCTTTCCACTGAAATGTCGGGCTTATCTGTCATGGACCTGCGGTTGTATGAACGGTTTCTGGCGGGGCGACGGCCTTGATCGCGGCTCATTTACAAGGTTGAGAGGCGGTCGAGAAGACTGGTAGTCTGTCAGGACCGCCTAATATATGGGGTAGGCAGCAGGGCCGTCGTTGGCCCGGCGGGGACTAAGGACACCTATGCGCGTCACCGTCGTCATTCCGGCGCTGAACGAAGCTGGCAACATTGGACGGCTCGTTGAGGAGACGTACCAGGCAGTCCCGGCTGAGCGCCTTGCGGAAGTGATCGTCGTCGACGACGCAAGCGAGGACAATACCCCCTCCGAGATCAAGGGCCTAGTTGCGAGCGGTAACTACCCGGGCCTGCGTTATTTGCGTCATGGGGAGCGCAGCGGGCAGAGCGCGGCATTGCGCTCTGGCATCCTCGCGGCAACGAATCCAATCATCGCGACCATGGACGGAGATGGCCAAAACGACCCGCACGACATCCCGCGCCTGCTCGAAGTCCTGGCCGCGCCGGGAAGCGTGGGCCCCGCCCTTGTCGGCGGTGTGCGCACCGAGCGCAAGGCAACTGGGTCGAAACGTTGGGCATCGCGCTCGGCCAACTGGATCCGCAACAAGGTGTTGCAGGACGACTGTCCCGACACGGGCTGCGGCATCAAGGTTTATTGGCGAGATGTGTTCCTGCGCCTGCCCTTCTTCACCAGTATGCACCGTTACCTGCCGGCGCTGTTCCAGACCTATGGGCACGACGTGGCCTTCGTTCCCGTCAATGACCGGCCGCGGCAATCCGGCGTGTCTAAATACAACAATCTCAATCGTGCCCTGGTCGGCCTCTACGATTTGGTTGGGGTGACGTGGCTCAGGCGGCGAACCACCGTGCCCGAGATCGTGGAGCGACTGCCCGAGATTCATCTCGTAACCGACATCACAACGCGATTAAAACCTGGCGGCAGTGGCGCGAAAAAGAGCGCCGGGGACAGGAATTGAAAATCCAGCGGAGCACGGGAGCTGTCCTCAGGACAGAAATTGCGACATGGACGTCTTAGCAAACGCTGCCGCCCAGCTCGGCCAATGGTGGGTCGATACTTCGGTAACGGAGAAGACTTGGCTTGCCGTCGGCTTCACGGCGCAGCTGATGTTTTCGATGCGATTCATCGTGCAGTGGATCGCGAGCGAACGGGCGCGGGCCTCCATCGTGCCCGAGACGTTCTGGTACTTCAGTTTGTTCGGTGGCGCGCTGCTGTTCGCCTACGCAATCTACCGGCTCGATCCCGTCTTCATGATGGGCCAGGGCATTGGCCTGGTCATCTATAGCCGCAACATCTACTTCATCCGCTCCAACAAGAAGAGCGAAAGCAGCCCCGAGGCGGCCAGCACGTCAAAGGTCTCAGCGGAATAGCATCGGCCGGTTCGGAGCACGGGCTTCACAGGCGAACTTTTTGTGCTATAAGCCGCCAAATCGAAAGCCGCTCGACAAGAACGGGCGGCTTTTCCTATCGGCGAGGATGGCCCACGTGGCCGAAGCCGATTCTCTCTTTCCCGACGTGACGGCCCGTTCGTTTTCGTTCGGTCGCTCGTTCGGGATCAGTTGGTGACGCGGGGTGGAGCAGCCCGGTAGCTCGTCAGGCTCATAACCTGAAGGTCGTAGGTTCAAATCCTACCCCCGCAACCACTCATAAGTCTCTGCCAAATAAACACTTTTTGAGGTCGCGCAACCTCTTCTCCGCTTGCCAACTTTCGGCAAGAGGTACGCCAGAGGTACGCAAATAAGGTGGATAGATCGCATTGCACCTCGGCCAAGGTGGTCGCGAATCGGTCATTGGTGCTCGCAGGTCCCGAGCTTTGATCCGACGTGGAAATTCATGCGAGCTGGTAAATGCCCAAACTCCCTATTTTCGACCCGATAGAGTATCTCGTTAGTCGGAGGTATCCGATCGCCAATGCTCGTGCAGCGGGTTCGATAAACGTCGACAAACCCGATGCGCCATCGAACGAGATAAATATCCGCCGCGCACAAGCCATCGACAATTTCCGCAAAGTGCTGTCCTCAAAGACACCGACGCAAATCGCCGAACTTGCCAAAGCTGAGAAGAAGAAGGCGCAAGCGGAAATTGAAGCGCAACGCTTTTATAACCGGCCCAGCGCAAGAGCAGACTTCGATCACTACTGCAAAGCAGCTTATTGGACTCTTGACGAGTGCGTAGCACTGTCCTTCGGCAAGAACCCAAAGCAGGTCAACTGGAAGACAGTCCAGCCTCACACAAACATATCACACTTTGCCTTTCGCTACGAAAAACTAAGAGACTTAACGAAGCGTGCCGAGTGGGCTGGTCAGCTTTTCGATCCCGTGAGACCGAGCATTTACCTGGCATGGGCTAAACAACAGAAGATTGAACTCGCCGACGAGCTCGTCAGTCGAACTGTTAGTACCGGTCTCCCCTTGAAGAATTGGAGTTACCTGTTCGAGCAGCAGAAGGCCCAATCGAAGATTCAGGTCGAAGAGCAAAACAAAAAAGTTGAGGAGCTCAAGGAGGCGTTGCGAGAGGCAAGAACCGAGATCGAAGCGTTACGAAAGCAGCAAACCGCAAACCGTGCCAACTTGCAGGCACGCGATTCTAACAAACTGCTGAGCACTAAGGAGCGTGAAAGCTTGCTCACGCTCATAGCCAGCATGTCGGTCTCCCAATACGACTTCGACCCACGTCAATTGAGGAATGCTGAGACAAAATACATTTGGGAGGACTTGCAGTCGTTGGGCCTCAGCATGGATGAGGACACTGTTCGGAAATATTTGAAGCAGGGTGCGGAATTGATCCCTGGCGACACCCTAAACAACCTCAATCAGAAACCGAATTCGGGCAAGCGCTAACCGAATTCGGCCTCAATCCGTTTCGGATTCGTTAGGACGCCCTCATTCGCAGCTGAATGGGGGGTAACCAATGTCACAACTCTCCGCACTTCCCGAGACCGGCTTCGTCCGTCTCTGTTCCATCCTCGCACCCCGTGGCCCAATCCCCGTCAGCAAATCGACGTGGTGGGCCGGCGTGAAATCCGGCCGGTATCCGAAGCCGGTCAAACTCGGCCCTCGTATCACGGCGTGGCGGGTTGAGGATATCCGAACCCTCATTCAAGTGGGCGCGGCGCGTTGAGGCGAGCCAATCCGCGGCGGGTCAAGATCCACCGAAGTTATACCGTGGATGAGGTCGCGAGGCTTCTTGGCATACACAAAAACACCGTCCGCGCTTGGATCAAGTTCGGGCTGCAGACGAGTGATGCTCGGCGGCCGACTCTCATCCTCGGGCGCCACCTCTCGTCATTCCTACACGATCGTCAAAAGCGGAATAGGCAACCCTGTCGTCCGGGGCAGATGTATTGTGTTGGCTGCCGCGCCCCGAAGTATCCAGCCGGGAAGATCGCAGACTACATCCCACTCTCACCGAGTTGTGGGAACCTGCGGGGTATCTGTCCCGAGTGCGATGGCCTCATCCACCGACGTGTTTCACTCAAGAACCTTGCCGCAGTTGTAGGGAGCTTGGAGGTCTCAGCTTAGCAGGCAGAGCATCACATAAGGGATAGCGATGCTCCCTCCCGAAACAGTGACTTGGCCAAGGAGGCTGACACCGATGAGGACGCATAGTCCGGAGAACGAGCGAATCAAACGCGCCTACTTCACCTACTTGAAGGAGGCGCGCCGTCTGAGCGAACCAACGATCGATGCGGCCGCCGCCGCGATCAGCCGCTTCGAAGCTTACACCAAATACCGCGACTTCAAATCGTTTCACATCCAGAAGGCGGTCGGCTTCAAACGGAAACTGGCCGAGCAGATCAACCGGCGAACTGGCCAGCCCCTCAGCAAACAGACGTTGTACGCAACGCTGAGGGCGCTGCGGGCGTTTTTCCATTGGCTCGCCGGCCAATCCGGTTATCGCTCGCGCCTTGCTTACGCCGATGCTGACTATTTCAACCTCTCTGATAAAGAAACGCGGATCGCGAAGGCATCATCGGAAAAAGTGGTGCCCACAGTTGAGCAGATCCTGCATGTGCTCAGCCGTATGCCCACAGCAACCGAGATCGATCGGCGCAACCAGGCTTTGATCGCCTTCACACTCCTGACCGGCGCGCGCGACGGCGCGATCGTGTCGCTCAAGCTGAAGCACCTGGACATAGCCGAGGGCAAGCTGGTCCAAGACGCGCGCGAGGTGAAAACGAAGTTCTCCAAGAGCTTCACCACGTGGTTTTTTCCCGTGCCGGGCGAAGTCCAAAAGATCGTTGCGGACTGGGTCGCGTTTTTGGAGACGCACAAGCTCTTCGGACCCACGGATCCACTGTTCCCAAAGACGCGCGTCGAACGCGATGATCATCACGCGTTCCGTGCGGTGGGCTTATCTCGTGCGCACTGGTCCAACGCGACGCCCGTTCGGACCATCTTCAAGGAGGCCTTCGAGCACGCTGGGCTCCCCTATGCCAATCCGCATTCGTTTCGCAATACGCTTGCTCAGTTAGGCCAGCGGGTCTGTCGGATGCCCGAAGACTTCAAGGCGTGGAGCCAGAATCTCGGGCACGAGAAGGTGATGACGACCTTTTCCAGTTACGGCCAGGTCCCAGATGAGCGGCAACGAGACCTCATGCGTGGACTTGCTCGCAAACCCGAGGGGACCGCGGAGAATGAGCGGCTTGTCAGCGAACTCCTCCGGGTTCTGGAGACCGCCAAGTATGGCGACTAATGCAGAGGGACAGAGAACTGGCCAATTGAGATATGACCGAAGTGGTCGGCTCTCTGCCACACATCGATAGGGGTCTGACCAATTTGGGCAGCGAACTACGCGGAACAGACATTATCCTGTCGGCGCCCCAGGTCCGTGCCGCGCGAAGTCTCTTGGGCTGGTCACGCCGCGAACTTGCCATCGTGTCCGGCGTCTCATCCGGTACGATCAAGGCGATCGAGCACGGCCTGACCGATCCGCGTCTTTCGACGCTGCGCAGGCTTGCGCGAACCTTCAAAGCGCACGACGTCGAGTTTCTGTTTGAGGGGCCCTGGACCGGCGTGGTGATCAGCACGTCTACTGTCCCAGACCAGTATGAAGGCAATCGACTCCTTCGCCGTGCGGAAAAGTCGTCGACTAGCTCGGATAAGAGAAAGACGCCGCGGCAGAACGAGACGAAATCCGATCCGAATCGCGTCGACACTACACCGCAAAACAAGCCGCAGGGTTATCGCTGGCTGAAACCGTTGAGGAGGGCTAAGCGGGCCTAGTGAGCGCGCGGGTGCTTCTCACGTTTCCGGTACACAGAAGACGCTGAAGCATCGCGCGCAGCATGTCCGCTTTCGGGGGTAAAGCGGACATCCCTCGTGCAGGTCCAAATGTCTGCTTGTGACCCAAAGCGGACATCGAAGGCCAAACAACGGTAAGCGCCGGATCCTAACTTAGGAACTGGTACCGTTTCAGGGGAGCAGACCAGTCTGCGAGCTGAAGTCCATCACCCATGGTGAAATGATGAGCCATATACCCATCGCAGGGGTGCGCCGAGGGGCGGCATGCCTCGTCACTTGATCTGACCCACTGAGATCCTATTTGAAAATCAGCCCCATCCGAGCGGGTCATCTCACGCCCGCGTTAAACATGTTGGAAGAGGCCAGTCGGTGAAAGGCATGGCCAATGAACGCTCACCTCCCTCATTTCGCTCAAGCGAATGTCGCAGTCGAGATTCAGGACGGCGCTATCCAGGTTGATGCGGCCATCATTGGCCAAGGGCTGGGATTGGAGCCGCCGGAGGTTCAGAGCCTCATTCGGGCGGGGATGATTACGAGCTTCTGCGAACAGGGCATCGATAACCACGCGGGTCGCTATCGCCTCACCTTCTTCTACAAGAGCCGGCGCTTTCGGTTGACGATCGACGAGGCCGGACGTGTCGTTCGTGGATCCACGATTGATTTTGGAGATCGCCCGTTACCGGCTGGACTGCGCCGGCGCGGTGACTAGCAGGCAAGGTCATCGCTTTTTTGCCAAGGTGATGTCGGATGACGACAGTAAGACATGTGCTCGATCAAAAGGGTCACGACGTTCACGTCATTCATCCGGATGCTACCGTGTTCGACGCCCTCCAATTGATGTCGGAACGCAATATTGGGGCCTTGGTCGTGCTCGAGGCCGACAAACTTGTCGGCATCATCACCGAACGGCACTACGCGCGGGAGATCGTTTTGAAAGGCAGGACGTCACCGAGAACTCTAGTCCGGGACATTATGTCGACGAAGCTTGTCTGCGCGCGACCCGACCAGTCAGTTGAGGAATGCATGGCTCAGATGACCACAAAGGTGGTGCGACATCTCCCGGTGCTCGAACATGGACGCCTGGCTGGCATAATTTCGATTGGCGACCTGGTGAAGAACATAATCGGTGATCAGAAGTTCATTATCGAGCAGCTCGAACACTACATCCATGGGCACCGCTGACGAGCTGAGGACATTGGTCGGTCCTACCGGTTGGCCCCACGGATTGCTGCGTCGCTGGACCAACAGCGCGGCGCCACGCCCTTGTGAACATCGCGCCGGCACGGCAAAGCATGTTGATGTCCTTTTGTTGACGGCGGCCCACTTGCCCAATGCTTTCTAACAGCTAAGCAACGACTTCAGCAAAGACTCACAACAATGCTCGACGTATCATCCATCGCGATCGCTATCCATGCCGTTGGCGCAGTCGTCTGGGTCGGCGGAATGTTCTTCGCTTACACAGTGCTGCGTCCATCACTGGGCTCGTTCGAACCGCCGCAGCGACTGACACTTTGGAGCAACGTATTCTCCCGTTTCTTCTTGTGGGTCTGGATTGCTGTCATCGCCCTGCCTGCGTCCGGCTATGTGTTGGTGTTCAACCATTTCGGCGGCTTCGGCACCGCCGGAATGCACATTCACATCATGCACGTGCTTGGGCTCGTGATGATCGGACTATTCGTGCTCCTATACTTTGCTCCCTATCGGCACTTTCGAGTCGCCGTCGCGGCAAAGGACTGGCCCTTGACAGCAAAGCACCTGAATACCATGCGGCGCATCGTCGGCATCAACACGATTCTGGGCCTTATCACCGTCATAACTGGTGCATCGGGGCGGTTCTGGGGC
>Ga0255058_10001012_pt1 | contig 16099 bp, 14 predicted proteins | sample Cases_109_9_MG_FD_188637 | JGI IMG/M metagenome (GOLD analysis project Ga0255058, IMG submission 188637) | Seawater microbial communities from Amundsen Gulf, Northwest Territories, Canada - Cases_109_9 | ecosystem: Environmental > Aquatic > Marine > Gulf | place: Canada: Northwest Territories... | reverse complement strand
CGCCGCCCTGGTGAGAACATCCCGGGCCGATGCCCTCCACGAGGCTGCAGAGGGAAACGAGCGAGCCGCCACCGTTGCCGACTTGCTCGAACATCGTGCTCGAGTCCAGCCGGCGCTCGCCCCCGTATTGACTGGGCTGCTGGTCTTTTCTGTCATTCCACTGACCTGGGCGCTTGCCAGCGTCTTCAGCGGCTGGTGGCTGGTGGCGATCGTCATCGTGATGGCCGTCGTCGTCGTGATGGTCACCGACATCATCCCCCGCACCATTGGGAGGAGCCGGTCGAGCACCATTGCATATCGGCTTGCCCCGCTGCTGGCGGCATCGGTTCGCATCGGCGATGCGGCCAACGACCTCGTCTCCGACGAGGACGATGAGGCTGTCGACGACGAGCTGCCAAACGACACCGAGGACGAGCGTGAGCTGATCTCGTCGATCATCGAGTTCGGCGACACGATCGTGCGCGAGGTGATGAAGCCACGCACCGACATGATCACCCTGGCGGCGGCGGCTTCGACCGACGAGGCCGTCGACCTCGTGCTCGAGGCCGGATTGTCGCGAGTCCCGCTGACGGGTGAGAACGTCGACGACATCGTCGGTCTGCTGTATGCCCGTGACCTCCTGGAGCTCTATGACCAGCACTCGCCGCCACGACCGTGTGGCGAGATCGCCAGGGAGGCCTATTTCGTCCCCGAAACCAAGCCGATCGCCGCCCTCCTCCGCGAGATGCAGGCCAACCAGCGCCACCTTGCCATCGTTGTCGACGAGTTTGGCGGGACCGCAGGGCTGGTGACCATCGAAGACCTGCTCGAGGAAATCGTCGGCGAGATCGTCGACGAGTACGACACCGAGGAGCCAATGGTGATTCCGATCGAGGAGGGGGCCCTTCTCGTGGATGCCAGGCTCGATGTGGATGATCTGGCAAGTGTGCTCGGAATCGAGTTTCCCGACGAGGACTGGGACACGGTTGGAGGGCTGATTCTCGGCCTTGCCGGGCGGGTGCCGAACCCGGGAGAGTCCTTCGAGTACGACGACGTTGTTCTTACCGCCGAACAGGTCCAGGGCCGGAGGGTGTCCAGGGTCCGCGTGGCCCGTCGATGAGCCCTTCCGGATTCGTGTCTGTGGTCGGCCGACCCAACGTCGGCAAGTCCACGCTGGTCAACGGCTTGGTCGGAGAAAAGGTGGCCATCACGTCGCCCCGACCCCAAACAACCCGCAACACGATCCGCGGCGTGCTCACCACCGACAACGCCCAACTGGTCTTTGTCGACACCCCGGGGCTGCACAAGCCACGCAACGCCCTCGGAGCCCGCCTCAACAGCCTGGTCGAGGGTTCGATCGCCGACGCCGATGCGGTGCTGTTCGTCCTCGATGCCACCGGCCCGATCGGGCCGGGAGACCGGCGCATCGCCGAGCGCCTCATGCAGACCGGCACGCCGGTGATTGTCGTTGTGAACAAGGTGGATGCGGCCAGCCATGCAGAGACCATCATCCAGTTGGAAACCGCAGGGGAGTGGGACTTCGACGCCTACGTCCCGATCTCAGCGCTGAAGGGTGATGGCTTGGATCGCGTCATCGAAGAGTTGACGACGCGGCTGCCCGAGGGACCGTTCTTGTTCCCCGAGGAGATGTACACCGATCAACCGGACCAGTTCCTGGCCGCCGAGTTGGTGCGAGAGAAGTACCTGTCCCGGCTCCGTGAGGAGCTTCCGCACTCCGTTGCCGTGGTGGTTGGCGATATCGAGACCCGAGACGACGGGGTAGTCGTGGTCCCGGCGACCGTATTCGTCGAGCGAGAGTCCCAGAAGGGGATGGTGATCGGAAAGGGCGGCCAGTTGGCCAAGGCAGTCGGCAGCGAGGCCAGGGTCGATCTGGAGCGCCTGTTCGGTGCCAGGGTGTTCCTGGACCTCCGAGTCAAGGTGGAGAAGGACTGGCAGCGCTTCGATCATGCCCTCGACCGGCTCGGCTTCTGACCCGGAACGAATCGGAGCCTGTCGGCGTCAAACCCTCATGAGACCCTTGATCGTGCTCGTCGCTTGCGGCCTGCTGGCCGCCACCTGCGCAAGCAGCGATGCAGCCGACGAGCCGCATTCACCCACGGGACCCCATGGTGTAGCCGTCCGGTTCGCGCTGGATCGCGGCCACGCCGAGCACAACGACCTGGTTTGGGTCGTTGAGCCGACACCGGAGCTGTGGGACCAGTGGTGCGGCGCCGAGGGCGACTTCGTCCCGTGCCGGGCCCTCCAGGCGATGACCATCGACCTGGGAGCGCCGTTCCCTTCTGATGTTGCGCGCGAGATCCAAGCCTCCCTGGCCCCTCGCGACGTTGAGTTCATCGACGACGGTGCAAGCGTCTTCTTGCCGCCTGCGGTCTATCCGCCGGCGATCAAGGACGGCGGTGCGCTGCTCTCCTTCGGGAGGGCCATCGAGGTCGACGGCAAGATCTACCTGCCGATCGACGCCCTTGGCGAGGGTTGGCTCTTCGAGCTGACGCCGACCGACCAGGGCTGGGACCTCGACGTCCTGGTGACCTGGATCGCCTGAGACGACCTTCGGCCGCCGGTATTACGTATTAGGTATCACGTATTACGAAGCCTTGGAACTGCCTTCGTTCACTGCCCCAGGGAACCGAAAGCTGCTCACGCGTCGTCCAAAGGGCCGAGGACCACGGTCCTCTTTTCGATCTTGGGAGGGGAATCATGAGATCGACGACCCGGCGGCTCCTTGCCGCCAGCGTGGCATTGGCCATGATCACCGCCGCTTGCAGCAGCTCCGACGACTACTCGAACGAGACGCTGACGACGCTCGCACGGACCCAAGCGCTGGTCGGGCCCACCGAGGGCTTCAACAGCATCGGTGGGACCGATACCGTCAACGACCAACCGTACGACCTGGTGTTCTTCGACAACTCCGGGGTCAATCCGCGGATCGACACCATCGATGACGCGTTGTCGACCTTTGCGATCGACGTCGACACCGGCTCGTACACGATTGGGCGCCGCTGGCTTGCGGACGGCAACCTGCCGGACAAGGACAGCGTGAGAGTCGAGGAGTACGTGAACTTCTTCGATTACCGCTACCCGGTGCCAGGCGACGGCGAAGCCTTCGCTATCGATCTCGAGGGCGGCCCGACGCCGTTCACCGAGAACGACCGCTACCAGCTGCTGCGCATCGGCATCCAGTCGCGTGTCGTAGCCGATGAGGACCGCAAGCCGGCGAACCTGACCTTCGTCATCGACGTATCGGGCTCGATGGATCGTGAGGACCGGCTCGAGCTGGTCAAGGACGCATTGACGCTGCTCGTCGGGCAGCTCCGGCCGTCCGACCAGGTTGGCCTCGTCGTGTACGGCTCTCGAGGAGAGGTCGTTCTCGACCCTACGTCCGTCGAGGAGGAGGATGAAATCCTCCGCGCCATCGAGTCCCTGCATCCCGAGGGCTCGACCAACGCCGCCGAAGGCCTGGTGCTCGGCTACCGCCTGGCCCGTGAGGCTTACACCGAAGGTGCCATCAACCGGGTGATCCTTGCCTCCGATGGTGTCGCCAACGTCGGCAACACCGGATCGGACTCGATCTTAAAGGAGATCGAAGACGCGGCCGGCAATGGGATCCAGCTGGTGACAGTCGGGTTCGGGATGGGGAACTACAACGACGTGCTGATGGAGCAGCTTGCCGACAACGGCGATGGAATATACGCCTATGTCGACAACATCGGTGAGGCGGAGCGGCTGTTCGTCCACGATCTCACCGGGACCCTGGAGACGGTTGCGGCCGACACCAAGGTCCAGGTCGAGTTCCACGCCGACGCCGTCGAGCGGTGGAGGCTCGTCGGGTTCGAGAACCGGGCGATCGACGACGAAGACTTCCGCAACGACGAAGTCGACGCCGGAGAGATCGGTTCCGGGCACTCGGTCACTGCTCTGTACGAGGTCCGTCTCGCCGAGGGGGTCGAGGCCGGCGACGAGCTGGCGACCGTCTCGCTGCGGTGGCGCGATCCGAATACGAGCAACACCCTCGAGTTGTCCAGGTCCATCACCAGTGATGCGATGGCAGGAAGCTACTTCGACACCAGCGGGACCTTCCGGCTGGCAGCCACCGTGGCCGCCTATGCCGAGGTGTTGCGGGAGTCGATCTGGGCGGAGAACGTTGCGTGGTCGGATCTGATCGCCGAGTCCCAGTCGCTGCTCGACGCAGAGATCGGCGATGACCCGGACGTGGTCGAGTTTGTCGATCTGGTCGAGCGGGCGGCCCGTCTGGGCGCCTGAACCAATCGCGTGCGCTTGGGTGCGCCCGATGCGCCTCCAGGCGCACGCGACGTGGGAAAACGGGTACCGCCGGGATGACCGTTGGAACGGCTTCCCGGCGGTACCCTGACCACATGGCGTTGTACAGCGATCAGGGCATCGTGCTGCGGTCCTACCCCTTTGGGGAGGCGGACCGCGTCGTCGTTCTGTTGAGCCCGAACCGGGGCAAGCTGCGCACGGTCGCCAAGGGAGTCAGAAAGACCAAGAGCCGCTTCGGCGGGCGCCTGGAGCCGTTCACCCACGTCGACCTCGTCCTCTACGAGGGCAGGAATCTGGACACCATCACCCAGGTGACCATCATCGAGGCGTTCGCCCATTTGCGGTCAGACCTGGATCGTGTCGTCGCAGCAGGCACCATGGTCGAGGTCGCCGATCTCGTTGCCCAGGAAGACGAGGCGACGCATCGGCTGTTCCTGCTGCTGCAGAGGGGACTGCGGGTCCTCGATGCAGGTCAGCCCCACCCCGATCTGGTCACGGCATATCTGCTGAAGGCCGCCGAGGTCATCGGTGTTGCTCTCGCGCTCGAGCATTGCGCCAGCTGCGGCAGGACCGACCAGTTGAAGCGGTTCAGCTTCGCCGCCGGGGGCGTGGTGTGTGAGCGCTGCAGGTCGGCCGGGTCGTATGCATTGCGGGCTGGGCTGACGGACTATCTCGCGGCAGTTGGTGGAAGCGATCTGTCCAAGCTCCCAGAGCCAGACGAGGCGATGAGCCGGGAGGCGATCGGAGTGACGCGGCGCTTCGTTGAGTACCACCTGGAGCGGCGCCTCGCCTCGCTGACCGTTCTCGATGGCTGATCCCGACCCAGACGCCGTTCCCCGCCACGTCGGGATCATCATGGACGGAAACGGCCGCTGGGCCAATGCGAGGGGGCTGCATCGAACCGCAGGCCATGCCGCAGGTGAGCCGGCGCTGTTTGACGTAATCGAGGGCGCGCTGGAGATCGGGCTCGAGTGGCTGACCGTCTATACCTTCTCCACCGAGAACTGGTCGCGCGACCCCGAGGAGGTGCAGTTCCTGATGGAGTTCAACGTCGACCTGCTGGAGCGGCGGCGTGACGAGCTCCACGGGATGGGAGTGCGGCTGCTCTTCATCGGAGACAAGAATGATCCGAGGGTTCCAGAAGCGGTGCAGTCCCGAATGAATGACGCCGAGGAGCTGACCAAGGACAACCGGACGCTCAACATGGTCTACGCCTTCAACTACGGGGGCCGGGCCGAGATCGCCGAGGCGGCTCGTCAGATAGCCAGGGAAGCCGTTGCCGGCGATCTGGACCCGGATTCGGTCGACGCCGACACCCTCGCCGGGCGCCTCTATCTCCCAGAGATGCCGGACCCAGATCTGATCATCCGAACCTCCGGTGAGCACCGAACCTCCAACTTCTTGCTGTGGCAGGGGGCGTACTCCGAGCTCGTGTTCACCCCGGTGCTGTGGCCGGACTTCGACCGCCAAGAGATGGTGCGGTGTATCGCCGAGTACCAGGAACGAGATCGCCGGTACGGCGGAGCGGTAGACAGTCCAGGGTCCACAGTCCAGAGTCCAGAGTCCTGAGGGCTTCATTTCCGGCTCTGGACTCTTGACTCAAGACTCAACCGGTACCATCACCGGACCCATGGCTGCTCCCGACCTCGACACGATCGTCAACCTCGCCAAGAAACGCGGGTTCGTCTTCCAGTCCTCGGAGATCTATGGGGGCATTCGCTCCGCCTACGACTACGGGCCGCTCGGTGTGGAGCTGCTGCGCAACGTCAAAGAGGAATGGTGGCGCAATATGGTCCGCGACCGCAACGATGTCGTCGGCATCGACAGCGCAGTGATCCAGTCGCCCCAGGTGTGGGTGGCATCGGGACATGTCGGCAGCTTCTCCGACCCCCTCGTCGAGTGCCAGGTGTGCCACAACCGCTTTCGCCCCGACAAGCTCGAAGATCCACATCAGTGTCCGGAATGCGGGAGCAAGGACAGCTTCACCGAGCCCAAGGAGTTCCAACTCATGTTCCGCACCAACATGGGTCCCGTCGAGGCCGAGGAGAACACGGTGTATCTGCGGCCGGAGACGGCACAGGGCATCTTCACCAACTTCGAGAATGTGCAGCGGACCGCACGCAAGCGGCTGCCATTCGGCATCGCCCAGATCGGCAAATCGTTCCGCAACGAGATCACGCCGGAGAAGTTCATCTTCAGAACCAGAGAGTTCGAGCAGATGGAGATGGAGTACTTCAGCCATCCAGACGATTCGGATCATTGGTTCGACTACTGGGTCGAGGAACGCAAGAACTGGTACATCGACCTGGGGATCCGCCAAGAGAACCTCCAGTACCGAGAGCATGGGGGAGACGAGCTGTCGCACTACTCGACGCGTACCTACGACATCGACTACCAGTTCCCATGGGGGTGGGATGAGCTGGAGGGGATCGCTCAGCGCACCGACTTCGACCTCAAGGCTCACGCCGAGTACTCCGGGGAAGATCTCTCCTATTTCGATCCGGGCACCGACGAGCGGTTCCTTCCCCATGTGGTTGAGCCGGCGGCCGGCGTCAATCGATCCGCACTCGCCTTCCTGCTCGACGCCTATCACGTCGAGGAGGTCAGGGGGGAAGAGCGGGTCGTGCTCAAACTCGATCCCCGGCTATCGCCGATCAAGGTTGCTGTTCTGCCGCTCTCCAAGAAGGACGAGTTGACCGATGTGGTCGACAAGGTCGCCGGCCTGCTCAGACCGCAGTGGCCAATCGAGGTGGACGTCACCCAGTCGATCGGCCGCCGGTACCGGCGCCAGGACGAGATCGGCACACCGTTTGCGGTGACGGTCGACTTCGAGACCCTGGATGACAGCGAGGTCACGATCAGGGATCGCGACACCATGGAGCAGGATCGGATCCCGATCGACGACCTCGTCGACTACCTGAAAGAGCGGCTCCCAAGCTGACCGCAGTCAGGCTGGGTCGATGCTCCCGTCGGAAACGAACAGGGTCTTGGTCAGGCCGTCCACGGCGTGGAGGCGTCCGGTGAAGCGGACCGACTCTCCGCGTTCGGGGAGCGTGGCACCGCCGGGAAGAGCAACGGCGGCCTCGATGCTGGTGCTGCCGTACAGGTCATCCTCGAGCGCCCCGACGTCGATGAGCAGGACCGAGTCATCGTCGACATCGAGTATCGAGCTCGCCCTGACGCCTGCCGGTCCCTTGGCGATTCCAGACCACTCAACCGGGTTGCCCTTGTAGTTGGCGGCGAACAAGCGCTCTACTTCGAAGCTGAGCTGGTTCTCGCCAAAGAGTGCGGTCGCAGCCAACATCGCATCCCGATCCGTCGCTGCGGGCGGTGCGGAAGCAGCGGATTCTTCTGGCGTCGGGGGCTCAGTCGCTTCTGAGGCCTCGTCGTCGGCGTGCGCATCGATGGTTTCATACACCTTCTCCAGCGCCTGGTCACGAGTCGATGTATCGGCGATCTCTGTAGGAATCGCGGGGGCGGCCGATGCGAGGTTGGTGTCGATCTGGAGAAGACGTCCCGCTGCCGTCAAGTCTCTCACCGTGGACACGATGTCGCCGACCTCCTTGGCGACCCCGCTGGTCTCGACCACCAGCTGATCGTTGCTGAGGGAGAAGCCGGGGTGCTGATCGAAGAGGGTGTTGAGCGCCGCTATCCGCTGTGGGGTGAAGTATCGGAGAGCCGCTTCCGGACTATTGGCCTTCACCACGAACCGGTCGTCGAAGGTGGCATCTCCGACCTCGATGTCTTGCCCGCCCAGCGTCTTCATGATTCCGTGCCATCCAGCCTGTCGGGTGAGTTGAAGACCCATTCCCAGCGGAGGGAACCCAACCCGGTAGTGGGTGACCGTGGAATCCGAGGTCTTCCGGGCCTCGACAAGGACCTGGAGTTCGCCCGCGGTGCCCGCCATGGACAAACCGTGGTAGCCGCCGGTTCCCGAAGCGAGGTCTAACTGATCGGCCGCCTTGGCCCACTCTTCGCGCGAAGATCGCACCTGGATCCTTCGATATCCCCTCATGCCGAAACTGACCAGAATGCCGATGATGACGATGAGCCAAAAGGGATCGATGTCCACCCCGCCAGTGTACGCGGCGGCGTCCCGGCCCCGAAGGAGTCGAGGTCGGGCGACTCGCCGCCCCCCGGCCCTACGCTGAGCCCCCATGGCCTTTGCCAGAGAAGACATCGACCGGGTACGCGAGCGTACCGACCTCGTCGAACTGGCCGCCGAGGTCACCAAGATCAAGCGGTCCGGCCGATCGGTGATGGCGATCTGCCCGTTCCATCAGGAGAAGACGCCGTCGCTTTCGATCGACCCTGCCCGCGGGCTGTATCACTGCTTTGGATGCGGCAAGAGCGGTGACGTGTTCGGCTGGGTGCAGGAGACCCAGAGCGTCGGCTTCTCCGACGCGGTCGAGCTGCTGGCCAGGCGTGCCGGAGTCACGGTGACCCAGGATCCCGATGCGACCAAGCGCAAGGACCGCAGGGAGCTGCTGGTCAATGCGGTGACCGAGGCTGCTGCGTTCTACCACGACCGACTGAAGTCAGCCGATGACGCCGGCCAGGCTCGGGGCTATCTGCGAAGCCGCGGCTACGACGGCGACGTTGTCGACCAGTTCGTGATCGGCTACTCCCCGGCCGAGTGGGACTTGTTGGTGACCCATCTGGGTGAGGAAGGCATCAAGGATGAGGCGATGCTCGGCGCAGGGCTTGCGTCCCGGTCCAGCCGCGGCGGGCTGGTCGATCGCTTCCGCGGCCGGTTGATGTTTCCCATCTACGACGTGCGCGGCGATGCGGTTGGCTTCGGAGCCCGCCAGCTCGCCGGCGAGCCGCCGAAGTACTTGAACTCGCCCGAGACCCCGATATATCACAAGTCGCGGCTGATGTACGGGCTCAATTGGGCCAAGTCAGAGATCGTGCGCGCCGACGAATCGGTGGTCGTGGAGGGCTACACCGATGTGATCGCCATGCACCTCGCCGGTTTTCCTATCGCGGTCGCCACCTCCGGGACCGCCCTGGGCGAGGACCATCTCGACCTGCTGCGCCGCTTCTCCCACCGTGTCGTGCTCGCATTCGATGCCGACGAGGCGGGGGCAGGGGCCGCCGACCGCGGCTTCGACCGGTCGGTGCCGGGTGACCTCGACCTCCGCGTCGCCGTCCTGCCGCCGGGTCGTGATCCGGCCGACCTGGTCTCCGAGGGTGATACGCCAACGCTGGAAAAGGCGATTGCCGACTCGGTCCCGCTCCTCCAATACCGTATCGAGCGGGAGCTTGCCAGATTCGACCTCACCGAGCCGGAGGCCAGGGCCAGGGCGGTTGGGGCGACGGCTCGATTCATCACGCTGCACCCCGACCCGGTGGTGCGCCACGAGTACGCCGTCCTGGTGTCCCGGAAGACCGGAGTGGATGTCGACATGGTCGAATCGTCGATCAGGGGACGCCGGGCTCCGGCACGGGCCACTGAGGAGGCGGCAGTGGAGCGGCTCGGCGCGGTCGATCTCGCCGAGCGTGAGCTGCTTCGCCTGCTCCTGGCCAACGATCGAGAGATCCGCAGCCTCGATCCGGATCCCTCTCTGTTCGAGGGCGACCTGCATCGCCGTGCCTACGCCGTCATCGGGCCGGCCATTTCCTCGCTCGATCCCGGTGCCACCCCGGATCTCGGTGCCATCCTTGGCAGCGTGGACAGCGAGGAATTCGAGCTGCTGCGCCGGCTAGCCATCGATGATCGACCGCTTTCCGACGCAGTCGAAGTGGTCAAAAGGCTCAAGCTTTCGGGGGTGGAACGCCGAATCGACACCATGCGCTCAGAGCTGGCTGCCACCGATCCGGACACCGATCCTCAGGGGTATTCAGAAAGATTCGAATCGCTGATAGCGTTGGAGCAGCAACGACGGGAACTTCGGAGCCGGGAATGAACGACACCTGCGAAATCGTCTACACCGAACTGCTCGCCCGCGGAAAGCAACGCGGGTTCCTCGTCATGTCCGAGGTGCTGCAGGAGCTCGAGGATGCCGACGCTCCCTCAGACGGATTCGACTCGGTGTTCGTGGCCCTGCGCGAGGCAAAGATCACCATTCGCGAGGACAGCGACGACACGCTGGCCGACACCGACCTGTCGAGCGATGACTTGGTGCATGTCTCGGACCCGGTGCGGATGTACCTCCAGGAGATCGGGCGCTTCCCGTTACTCACGCCCCAACAAGAGGTTGAGCTGGCCATGCAGACCGAGGCCGGTGTTCGGGCCGAGGAGAAGCTGGACGCTGTTGATCTGCTTCCTGCCGATGAGCGGCTCATCCTGGAGCGAGCTATGCGACTGGCCGACCGTGCCAGAAAGCGACTGGTCGAAGCCAACCTTCGCCTGGTGGTGTCGATTGCGAAGAAGTACGTGGGTCGTGGTCTTGGTCTGCTCGACCTCATCCAGGAGGGCAACCTCGGGCTGATCCGCGCCGTTGAGAAGTTCGACTATCGCAAGGGGTTCAAGTTCTCGACCTATGCCACGTGGTGGATCCGTCAGGCCGTGACCAGGGCGCTCGCCGATCAGGCGAGGACCATCCGGGTACCCGTCCACATGGTGGAGACCATCAACAAGCTGGCCAGGGCCCAACGCACCCTAGTCCAGGAACTGGGCCGCGAGCCGACCATCGAGGAGGTCGCAGAGGAGCTGGAGCTCGCTCCGGAGAAGGTCTCCGAGCTGCGCCGCATCGCCCAGGATCCGGTGTCGCTGGAGACACCGCTGGGTGAGGAAGACGACTCGACCCTCGGCGACTTCGTCGAGGACCCCGATGCAGAGGTTCCGGTCGAGGTGGCCGCGTTCAAGCTACTGCAGAGCTACCTGAGCCTCACCCTCGAGGGGCTCAACGATCGGGAGCGAGAGGTGCTCGTGATGCGCTTCGGGCTCGCCGATGGCAAGGTGAGGACGCTCGAAGAGGTTGGTATCCACTTCAACGTCACCAGGGAGCGGATCCGCCAGATCGAGACCAAGGCCCTGGCCAAGCTGCGCCAGCCGGCACGGGCACGCAAGCTCGAGGGATACCTCGAGGGCGCCTAGCGCCTCGAACCCAGGGCTCGCACCGTGATATATGAGGTCTACAACCCTGGGTTCGGGTTGGTTGGCGTTCGGCCTCAAACCCAGGGCTCACACCGTGATATATGAGGTCTACAACCCTGGGTTCAGGTTCGGGCTAGTCGCCGTTTTCGGCGGTGGCGTCGATGACGTCGGAGGCGGATTCCAGGCCTTCGTTGGCGGCCTTGCGGATCTCCGCCGTCCCCTGATCGAGGAAGTCGGTGACCTGCTGCATGGTGTCCTCACCGAGCACACCCTCCAGGCCGGCAACGATCTCCTCGAAACGCTCGCGTCCCGCGGCGGTGCCAAGGACGTAACCAACACCGGCGCCGAGCGCCACACCAATAATGAACTTCATGGTCCAATTCTGCCACATCGCGATCGGGGTCGAACCGCTGTCTTCTCATAGTTTTCTTAGATTGCTTTCAGCGTCTGGTCACTTAGGCATGATTGGATACCAACTACGGAGATCACAGGAGTCCTCGTGCAACGCATCTTGATCGCAGTGACGGCGCTCGCTGTCATGCTCGCCGCATGTAGTGGGCAGGATGCCAGTGGCGTGGCCACCCTCGAGGACCCGAGCGATGGCGCCGTTGTCGAGGAGCTGAGTGAGCAAACAAGCAGCGACGATGAGCATTCTGACGAGGAAGCCGTGCTCGGCTTCGCCAAGTGCATGCGCGACAACGGCATCGAAGGCTTCGAGGATCCCGACGTCACCGCCGACGGGTCGCTCGATTTTCGCCGCGGCCAGGGCCAGCTCGGCGACGTCGATCGTCAGACCTTGAGGGATGCGTTCCGGGCGTGCCAGGAGCACCTCGAGGGGCTCGCTTTTGGGCCAGGTCGAGGGGACTTCGATCGATCCGAGATCGAGGATCGGCTCGTCGAGTTCTCTGCATGCATGCGGGATCCCGATCGCGGCAACCTCCCCGACTTCCCCGACCCGGACTTCTCCAACTTCGGACCGGGCAATGGAGGGCCAGGCGGCGGCGGACCATTCGGCGAGGGCTTCGACTTCCAGGACCCCGCAGTGCAGGGTGCCCTCGAAGCCTGCCAGGACGTCTTCGGCGGTTTCCGCTTTGGCGGCCCCGGTAGCGGCGGGCGCGGCCGGGGTGACATCGATGGCACGAGTGCCTGACGTTACGGGATAAGGAGTAGACATCGTGGAGCGACTGATCCTGATGATTGCCGCACTGGCGGTGGTGCTCGCTGCCTGCGGCGGCTCGGGGAGCGACGGTGTCGCCACCCTCGAGGATGCCGAGCGCGAGGCGTTGGTCGAGGACATCGAAGACGCCACAGGTGATGCGAGCGACGAGGAGGCGCTGCTGGCTTTCGCCCAGTGCATGCGCGACAACGGCGTGGAGAACTTCCAGGATCCCGTCGTCGACGCCGACGGTTCGGTGGGCTTTGCCTTCGGCGGCGGCGGTGGCAACCAGGACGGCGGACCGTTCGGCGGCGTCGGACAAGAGGTGGTCCAGGCCGCCTTCCAGGCCTGTAGCGACAACCTCGAGAACGTTGCCTTCGGGCCGGGAGGAGGAGACTTCGACCAGGAGGAGTTCCAGGACACCTTCATTGAGTTCACCGCCTGCCTGCGCGAGGAAGGTCTCGAGATCGACGATCCTGACTTTTCCAACTTCGGCCCCGGCCAGGGTGGTGGGGACAACGACGGCGGAGGCCCCGGCGGTTTTCGCGGACAGCTCGATATCGATGACTCGGAGGTGCAAGCAGCGCTTGAAGCCTGCCAGGACATCTTCGGCGGCTTTGGTCCAGGGGGCGGGGGCCTCCGCGGTGGGGGTGGGGGCAACGGCTGATGGATACAACCAGAATGGAGACGACCGACGTGGATCAGGAGACCGACGTGGATCAGGAGACCGACGTGGATCAGGAGACCGAAGCCTCATCGGACCCGGTCGAGGAGGCCGATGAGCGTGCGACGCCGGCGGATGGCACGTCTTCTCGCCGGCGTTGGATCTGGATCGGCCTTGCCGCGGCTGCGATCGTCCTCGGGGGCGCCCTGATCGCCGTTCTCGTCGCCAACGGCGGCGACGATGCGTCATCCGAGGTCAGCCTCAACACCGCAGCCGTGGTGCAGATCGACCTCGTTGTCACCGAAGAACTTTCAGGAACGCTCGGCTACGGCTCCGCCGACCCGGTGACCTTCCACTCGTCGGACGATGGCGTCATGACCTTGGACGGAGTCGACAACGGAACGGTGACCTTCATCGTCGCCGAGGGGTCCGTGGTCGACCACGGTGACGTCCTCTACGAGGTCAACACCCGGCCGGTCGTGGTCCTCCCGGGGACGTTGCCGGCGTACCGGGCGTTCAACAGCCGGATGAGCGACGGACCGGACGTCGAACAGCTGGAGCAAGCGCTGGTCGACCTCGGGTACGACCCCAACGCAACGATGACCGTCAACGAGGACTTCACCTCGGCAACGGCCGATGCCATCGAGCGCTTACAGGAGGACATCGGAGCCGAAGAGGACGGTGCTCTCGATCTCGGTGAGGTCGCATTCATGCCCGATGCCTTCTACGTGGCTGAGACTCGGGTCGATGTTGGTTCGACGGTGGGCAACGGCACTCCGATCGTCGCCACGTCGAAGGCGATCAACGGAATCGTCACCTCGATCGTCGAGGAGGGTTCCGTGGTGGGCCAGGGCGGTGAGCTGCTGACGATCGAGGGCGAGCCGATCGTGCTCCTGCTCGGCGAGATCCCAGCGTTCCGCGCCATGCTGCTTGGCGTCTCCGGAACAGATGTGCTGCAACTCGAAGAAGCCATGGCCGAGCTCGGCTACGGCGAGGCCGAAGACTTCGTTGTGGATGGGGCGTTCGACGAGGCGACGCGCCGCGCCGTGCTGGCCTGGCAAACCGACATCGGTGCCTCCCCCGACCGGGTGGTGAATGTGGGCGACGTGATCTTCCTGCCGGCACCGATCCGGGTTGGGGAAAACCTGATCGGCGTTGGTGATGTCGCCCAAAACGGCACCCCGCTGATGTCGACCTCGGTGGATGAGACGTTCGTCAGCGTCGAGCTCTCCACCGATGATCAGGACCTCGTTGCAGTCGGCGACGAGATCGTCGTCGTGCTCCCCGATGGGGCACGAGAGCCAGCGGTGGTGACCGAGATTGGAACGGTCGTGCAAGCCAGTCAGAACGGCGACACCTTTTTCGAGATGACCGTGACGTTGGTCGACCCGGATGCAGCGCCCGGCCTGGACGAGGCACCGGTCGATGTCGAGATCATCTCCGATTCGGCATCGAATGTGCTTGCGGTCCCGGTGACCGCCCTCATCGCCCTCGCCGAAGGTGGCTACGCGGTCGAAGTCGCCACCGAGGCCGGAACCAGAGTCCTCATCGGGGTCGAGCCCGGATTGTTTGCCGATGGTCGCGTGGAGGTCGTCGGCGACGGGCTTGTCGACGGTTTGATAGTTGTTGTGCCGTGACCATCACCGGCGACCCCGTTCGCGCCAAGACGGCACTCGCCCTGCACGGCGTGTCCAAGGAGTACCCAGGGACCCCGTCGGTGCGTGCCTTGCATGCCGTCGATCTCGCCATTGACGACGGTGAGTTCGTAGCGGTCGTCGGACCGTCTGGCTCGGGTAAGTCGACGCTGCTCCACATCATGGGAACCCTTGATCGGGCCACGGAGGGCAGCGTGCACGTCGCCGGGTTCGACGTGGACGAGCTCAGCGACAAGAGCCTGTCCGCGCTGCGTGCCCGGCACATAGGATTCGTGTTCCAGCAGTTCTTCCTCCTTGCCGGGGAGAGCGCGCTCGACAACGTCGCCGACGGCATGCTGTACACGGGCATATCTCTCGACGAGCGTCGTGGCCTGGCTGCGCTGGCGCTCGACCGCGTCGGGCTCGCCCAGAGATCCGGCCACGAGGCGACCACACTGTCCGGCGGTGAGCGGCAGCGGGTGGCCATCGCCCGGGCGCTGATCGGGAATCCCCGCATCGTGCTGGCCGACGAGCCCACGGGAAACCTCGACAGCAAGACGGGCGCTGACCTCGTTGCGCTGTTCGAGCAGCTCAACGGCGAAGGGACGACGATCGTTGTCATCACCCATGACCACCAGATCGCAGGACAACTGCCGCGGCAGGTCTCCCTGCTCGACGGCGAGGTCGAAGACGACACGGGTTGGCGGCAATGAGCGACGACACGGTCGAAGGCATGCCCGAGCCAGCAGCAGGCGTGGACACGACCACTATCGCCCCGTCGAAGCTGGCGCCAGCCGACGCTGTCCGCGCCGCGGGAATCGGGCTGCGGACGCGGCGTCTGCGCAGCATCCTCTCGGCGCTCGGCATCATGATCGGCATCGGCGCCATGGTCGCCGTGCTCGGGCTATCGGAGAGCTCCAAGTCAGACCTCATTGCTCAGCTGGATCGGCTCGGCACCAACATGTTGCAAGTGCAAGCCGGGACCGGTATCGGGCTGGGATCCGGCGAGCTTCCAGAGACCGCGACGGCCATGGTGACGCGAATCGGCCCCGTCGAGACCGTGGCTGCTGTCGCCGAAGTGGGGAGTGCTCGCGTCTACAAGAACGACCTGGTGCCAGAGGGCCAGACCGGCGGCCTCAGCGTGCTGGCTGTCGACACCAACCTGCTCGCCGCACTCAATGGCTCAATGGCTGATGGGGTCTTCCTCGACGAGGCGACGCCGGACTATCCGGTGACCGTCATCGGCTCGGTGACGGCGCAGCGCCTGGGCATCGGCAGCCTGGTCACGCCAACGGCGGTGTGGCTCGGCGGCGAGTGGTTCTCGG
>Ga0255058_10001010_pt1 | contig 16103 bp, 13 predicted proteins | sample Cases_109_9_MG_FD_188637 | JGI IMG/M metagenome (GOLD analysis project Ga0255058, IMG submission 188637) | Seawater microbial communities from Amundsen Gulf, Northwest Territories, Canada - Cases_109_9 | ecosystem: Environmental > Aquatic > Marine > Gulf | place: Canada: Northwest Territories... | reverse complement strand
CGCAGGTTGAGATGTCGAAAACTCCTCAGCACTGGGATGACCCCATGCTTTACGTCCCCGGTTCCTGTAAACCGGAGTGGACCACGGCCTAGACTCATGGATGGGGCTGCGTAATCCAAAACACCCCCAATGTCCGCTTTGGGTCAATAGCGGACATTTGAGCGCTCATCAGGGATGTCCGCTTTACCCCCAAGAGCGGACATTCTTAGAGGCGGCATAGATGTCCGCTAAGTGCCAAAAGCAGACATTTTGGCACCCCGCTTCAGGCGACTGGAATAGTGCTGGTCGCCGACGTTGTGCTGCACCGATGGGAGTGGCGCTTATGCTCGTTACGTTGGCCTTCATCGGCGAGATTTGCGCTGATCATTTTTGAGTTCGTGAGCTTGCTTGTCTCGGTGCTGGCCTGTCACAAAAAGTTCACGTTGCCCTCCAGCGTCAAGCGAGTAGTTGCCGCCGACAGATGATCAATTCTGTGGTAACGAGAATTCGCAAAAGCATTGCGTGGAGCTGCAGAAAATGAAACTGATCAAGACAATCCCATTGATCGCTGGCATGTTGGGGGCGCTCTGGGCAAACCCGCTGAAGGCCAGCGATCTCAGCAAGGCTGACATGGAGAATCTTGTCCGGCGCTCGTACCAGTACGTCGCACTCTTCAACACGCTCAACAACTTCGCAGTAAGCGCAAAAAACCCGTTCGCCGCCGGCGGTTGGAACAAAACGCATTATCCCAAAGGCCTGATGGACGCTTCGGTCCGCGCCATCCCGCGACCCAATAACGACACGCTCTACGTGCTATCAATGCTGGACCTGCGCAAGGATGCGGTCATTATCCAATACCCAGCATTCGACTCCAAGTTCGTCTCCCTGGAGACCTCGGCCCTTGATCATTATGTCAACATTCCGCTGGCCACCTCGAAGGGCGATTTCAAGAAACCGACGAGCATCCTCTACTACTCGGCTCGCACCGAGGGCTACGCTGGCGAGCCAGTCGAGGGTGTAGACAAAATCATGGAAATGTCCGGTGACTACGCGATCGCTTTCCTGCGCGTGATGCCGGAGGCAAATGACCCGGCGAAGTTCAAGGCCAACATGGCGGCGATCCAGCAGGTAAAGCTCCAGACCCTGTCGGAGTTCCAGGGCAAACCCGCGAAGCCAGCCGACCCGGAGACCATACCGGCTTACGGAAACGACCAGATGGTCTTCACCAACCACTTTCAGGAAGTCATGCAGTTTGTCTTCAACCACACAACCTTCGACCCCGGCAAGTACGTGATGGATCGGGAGGCGCTTGCGGCGCTCAAGACCGTCGGCGTTGAGCCGGGCCAGGAGTACGATGCGAGCAAGTTTCCAGAGATCGATGGCAAACGGCTCGCGGCGGTGGCCGCCGAGGTTGCAAGCAAAGAGAATGCGATCTGGAACGACCCTAAGAAAGCAGCTCCGTTCCAGTACAAGCTGTTCCAACCCAAGGGACACATGGACATCGACACTATGGTATTGCAATCGGTCGTGGGGCCCCTCGGTCAACCGGCCAGTCAGGCAATGTATCCCGGCATCGCGACGACCGACAGCAAGCCGATGAACGCGGAGCACGACTACGTGATCCGCATGACCAAAGTCGAGCTTCCGCCCGCCGTCGCCTTCTGGTCTGCAACGCTCTATGACACCAAGCACGGCTTCTTCATCCCGAACAAGGAGGACAAGTACAGCGTTGGTCAAAATGCTGGAATGAAGCTCAATGAATCCGGCGGTATCGCGATCCACATCGCGGCCGAGCAACCCAAGGGCGTGCCAGCGGAGAATTGGTTGCCGATCACTCGCGAGGACTTGGGCATCGATGTCATTATGCGCGTCTACCAGCCTGACTTGGAGAAGATGAAGACCTGGAAGGCACCGAAGGCTGAGATGGTCAAATAGCTTCTTTCCGAGATAATAGGAGGCGTGCAGCCGCGCTTTAGCGCCCCCGGAGGAAGGACCCATATGTCCGCTTTGGGTCAAAAGCAGACATTAGAGCATCCGTCACCGATGTCCGCTTTACCCCCGAAAGCGGACATTCTCGGAGGCGGCTCAGATGTCCGCTAAGTGCCAAAAGCAGACATTCGTCGAGGACGTGCTCGCCCTTCGAGAAGCCAAATTCTGCGGCGTGTGCCTGTCAGACTATAGTTGAACTTGCTCAATCGTACGCCCCAGATACTCTCTGCAATGCAAGCTAATAGGTATCAGACCGTCAGCTCGCTCTCGTGTCAGAAACGTGGTGCGATTGGGCTCCTGAGTGCTCGGTGTTGCAGGTGAAGGTTAGTTGATCACGGAGTGACGCTGATGCCCATCTACACGGTCCCAAGGTTGCTCGTTTGGTTACTGACGAGCGTCTTCGCGTTCATCGCGCCGGCCATGGCCCAAACAACCACCAAACCGAACATCGTCGTCATCTGGGGCGACGACATCGGCGAATCCAATATCAGCGCCTACAATTTCGGGTTGATGGGTTACCAGACGCCCAATATCGACCGACTCGCCAAAGAAGGCATGATGTTCACCGACATGTATGCCGACCAGAGCTGCACGGCGGGACGCTCGTCCTTCATCACCGGGCAGGCGACCATCCGCACGGGTCTGAGCAAGGTCGGGATGCCGGGCGCCAAGCAGGGCCTCCAGGCCGAGGACGTGACGATCGCCACGCTCCTCAAGCAGGAGGGTTACGCCACGGGCCAGTTCGGCAAGAACCATCTCGGCGACCGCAACGAGTACCTGCCGACCGTTCACGGCTTTGACGAGTTCTTTGGCAATCTCTACCACCTGAACGCCGAGGAGGAGCCCGAGCTGCCCGACTATCCGAAGAACCCTGAGTTCCTGAAGAAGTACGGTCCGCGCGGCGTCATGAGCTGCGTGGCGACCGACGTTGATGATCCGACCGAGGATCCGCGCTTCGGGAAGATGGGCAAGCAGAAATGCGAGGACACCGGTCCCCTGACCAAGAAGCGGATGGTAACGGTCGATGACGAGATTGCCGCGAAGGCCGAAGATTTCATCAAGCGCCAGGTGAAGGCCAAGAAGCCCTTCTTCGCCTGGATCAACTTTACCCACATGCACACCCGAACCCATACGAAGCCTGAGAGCCTCGGTCAGGCCGGCGTTGCGCAGAGCTACTATCACGACACGATGATCGATCATGACAAGAACGTGGGCCAGATCCTCGACCTGATCGATGAGCTGAAAATTGCCGACGACACGATCGTCGTCTACTCCACCGACAACGGCCCGCACCGCAACACCTGGCCCGATGCCGGCACCACGAAGTTCCGCAGCGAAAAGAACACCAATTGGGAAGGCGCCTATCGCGTGCCGCAGTTCGTGCGGTGGCCCGGCAAGATCAAGCCGGGCTCGATCTCGAACGAGATCATGTCGCAACTCGACTGGGCGCCGACACTGCTTGCCGCCGCGGGCAACATGGACGTCAGGGAAAAGCTGCTCAAGGGCTATGAGGCGAACGGAAAGACCTACAAGAACCATCTGGACGGCTATAACTTCCTGCCCTACTTGACCGGTGATGAAGAGAAGGGGCCGCGAACGGAGTTCTTCTACTTCACGGATGATGGCGACCTGGCGGCGCTTCGCTACAACAACTGGAAGGTCCATTTCATGGTCCAGGACCAGGAAGGCACCCTGGAGATCTGGCAGCGTGAGTTCCGGCCCCTGCGCATCCCGTACATGTACAACCTGCGCACGGATCCCTATGAATTCGCCAGGATCACATCCAATACGTACTGGGACTGGATGTTCGATCATTCGTGGATTCTCTACCCGATGGGCGACGTGATTGGCCCGTTCCTGAAGTCCTTCCAGGAGTTCCCGCCCGCTCAGAAGCCGGGGACCTTCACCATCGGCGACGCCTTCAAGAAGATCGGGTCGCAGCCGACCCAGTAGTAGCGATAGCGGCGGCGAGGCACACCTCGCCGCCGCGCGGACTTCTAACCAGGAGCTTCGGTCGATGGGCGAGGGCCCGCCGGTCGTTCCCGGACCGCTCCGCGTCGGCGACTTCGTCGCCTACTACAACGCCCAACGCTACTGCTCAGCAGCCTTTTGTACGCCTTACAGTTTCTGACGGCAGTTCGCCGAACAACCGCTTGTACATGTTTGAGAACCGTCCCAGCTCCCAAAACCCCCAGTTAAGAGCTGTATCCGTCACTGTTATACCCTCCAAACTCTCGTTGTTTGACAGTGCGCACCGGACTTGTGAGAGACGCCAATTGGTTAGATAGGCGCCTGGCGAGACGCCAACAACTTGCGAGAAACTGTGAAAGAGGGTGTTTCGCGAAATTTGGAGTTTTTGGCATAAATCAATTATTCTTGGTGGATTATTCTGGCATTCACGAAAGTAATCTTCGGCCCGCGCGAGTGTTCGGACGGCTGAAACAAAGGCTCTCTTCGGCCGCTTGGGATTGCCGATTGATTCCGCCAAACCCAAGAGATAGACGCCGATCAACTCGTCTTTGAGGGCTCTTGCTGCATTTGGGGACTCAAGGATTTTTGGTTCCTTGCAAATCGCACCAACCGCTGTCTGGTAGCGATCGACGATGAGCTCCCGAGTGGCGGGGGATGGCCGATACATCGATGGCGTTTTCCAAACCGCTCACGCAATCTCCGGCCGTTCAAAGGCAGCTATTTTACGGAGATCCGATAAGGGGATCCCTAAGGTCGCCCAACTAACCTGAGTGCCGTTATATACGGCGTCGTGTTCCTCGGTTCTTGGGACTGTTGCAATGTCACCGGGGACTGTTTCGAAATGCCACTGACTACTGGGGCCAACCGATTTCAACACCACCCCGATGGTGAACTCTGTTAGAGACAATGGTCCCCTGACCCTTGCGCGACCGCAAAAATCACCCAAGCTGAGCTCTACTCCGTCGACGGATGCGTGAACCAAAGTGCCGGAGATCGGCTCGCGTGACAGTTGGGTTGGGACGACGTGCGAACCCGTGACAGCTTCTTGCAGCGCCTCAATGCCGGAGAACGGCGCTACCTCAAACAGATGCGACATGCCGCGCTCCAGATGCGAGCTGCCCCGACCGAGTAGTCTGGATTGAATGTGCTTTCATGAGGCCACGCGGCGAATTCTGCAACAAGGACCTCGAGTGCCATCTGCCGAAGGTCGCATTTTTGGTACGATCCGCATAGGCCTCATGTCGTATAGGCCCCATGTCCATGATCATGTAACCTTGTTGAAAAACAAAGGCATTGCCGATGATCGATCGCAGCTAGCGTATGGCGTTTCGGCAGTGTGGCTAGTGTGGATGTGGAGACGGGCCCATGGGGCCAATCTTGATCCGAGTCCCCGAAACAGGGGCTCCGCTCGCACAAGGCACCATGTCCGTTCTCACCGTTTTGCGTAACCGAAGGTGCAACCATGTCTCGCTTAATCAGACCGGCAAAGCGTTCACTCTCAACAAGCTTTGGCATCGCGACTGTATTTCTGCTTGCCGCGTTCGCGGGACATGATGTCTGTGCACAGGAAGCCGGTTTGATCGGTGAACCCGGACGTGGCGCGGGTGGCAAGAACCCACTCAAGAACGTCTATTTCGGCGAGCAGCACCTGCACACGCAGAACTCATTCGACGCCTACACCGTCGGCGTCCGCCAAACCTGGGCCGAGGCGTATGAATTCGCCTTGGGCAAGAAGGTCAAGCTGTCCACGACCGGCGAAACAATGCAGCGCACGACGCCCTACGACTTCGTGGCGATCACCGATCACTCCGAATACTACGGCGTCTTCCTGAACCTGGCCGATCCGAAAAGCCCGCTGTCCAAAACCCCCTTCGCCAAGAAGCTGGCGTCATCCGACGCCGCACAGGTTCAGCAGGCGGCGGTCGAAATCATCGCCACCATTTCCGCCACCGATCCTATCAAGGCATTCATTGATCCCAAACTTCTGATGAACAACTGGCAGAAGTTCATCAAGGTCGCGGACAAATACAACGATCCGGGCAAGTTCACGACGCTCTACGCCTATGAGTGGACGTCGATTCCCGATGCTCAGAACATGCACCGCAACGTGTTCTTCAAGGACAAGCCGGCGGCGGTTCCGTTCTCGTCCTTCGATTCGGTCCAGCCCGAGGATCTCTGGACCTATCTGGAAATTCAGCGCGCTCAGGGCATCGACGTCTTTGCAATTCCTCACAACGGCAACGTGTCCAACGGCCTGATGTATGCGCCGACCAAGATGAACGGCGCCCCTATCGATGCACGTTATGCCCGGCGCCAGATGGAGAATGAGCCGCTTACCGAGATCCACCAGACCAAGGGCAACTCCGAAACCCATCCATTGCTTTCGCCCAACGACGAGTTCGCCAAGTTCGAGCCGTTTCCGAACCTGATCAGTCTCGACCATCCCAGCCAGGTCACGAACGGCTACATCCGTCAGGGACTGGTCATGGGCATGACGCTTGAATCAGAAGTCGGCTACAACCCTTACAAGTTCGGTATCGTGGCGGGTGCCGACGTCCACTCGGGCTATTCGGGTAACGAGGAGTGGGACTGGCACGGCGCGCATGGCGTCGCCGACGATACGCCGAAAAAGCGGCTAAGCCCCATACGCAACGCCTCGGGCGCGGCCGGCTTCGTCGTCTCCAGCGCCGGCACGACCGCCGTCTGGGCCACCGAGAACACTCGCGAGGGCATCTGGAACGGGATGCTGTCGAAGGAGACCTACGGCACTACGGGCACGCTGATCCGCCTGCGCTTCTTTGGCGGCTGGGAGTATCCAAGCGATCTCGTCGAGGACAAAGACTTTGTGAAGAAGGCCTACGCCGGCGGCGTGCCCATGGGCGGCGACCTGCCTCCACGCAAGGGCAAAGACCTTGCCAAAGCGCCCACCTTCGCGATCTGGGCGCTGAAGGACCCGCACAGCGGCAACCTCGACCGCGTGCAGATCATCAAGGGCTGGACCAATCCAACGACCGGCTATCCCGAAGAGAAAATCTACGACGTCGCCTGGTCCGACAAGCGCAAGCTCGACCCCAAGACGGGCAAGCTGCCGCCGGTGGGCAACACCGTCGACATTAAGAAGGCCACCTACACGAACACCATCGGCGACACACAGCTAAGCGCCGTGTGGACGGATCCGGACTTCGACCCGAAGATAAAGGCCGTTTACTACGTGCGCGTGTTGGAGATACCGACGCCGCGTTGGAGCACCTACGACTCGGCCCGTAACAATCTGCCTTTGGTCGACTCGGTCCCTGCCACAATCCAGGAGCGTGCCTACTCATCGCCGATCTGGTACACGCCCGCGGCTAAAAAGCAGGCAGACAAAAGCTAACCGCGGGGGCTGGTTCCGAAACCGGGACCAGCCTTTTTTCTTTGACCGTCCTTGCCCCCCGGGGAAACTTCGCGGGAAGTACCAAAGAAAAATAGAGGCGACATGAACACCAAGACCGTTGCCACACTTGTCGGAGCATTGCTGTGTTCGGCGGTGCTGACGCCTGCGTCTTGGGCTGCCGATCCGACGGGCGAACCCGGGCGCGGTTCGGCCCAGAAAAATCCGTTGAATAATGTTTATTTCGGCGAGCAGCATCTGCACACCACGACGTCCGTGGACGCATACATCCAGGGCAACCACAGGAACACGATCGAGGACGCCTTCAATTACAACAAGGGCAAGCCGGTGAAGAAATGGCTAACCGGCGAAACGCTCCAACGCCGAACGCCCTATGACTGGACCGCCGTGACGGATCACGCCGAGTACATGGGTGTCTTCGGGACTCTCAGCGATCCGAAATCGCCGCTCAAGGACGACCCGATCGTCAAAGAGCTGCAGAGCGGCGACAAGGCCAAGCAGGACGCAGCCTTCGTGACCGTTGCCGACACGCTCACCTCAGGTAACGTCTATGAGCCATTCAATGATCGAAAGATCATCCGTTCGGTCTGGGACGCCCACAAGGCGGCGATGAACAAGGCCTATGAGCCGGGAAAGTTCACCACGCTGATCGCGTTCGAGTGGACGTCGATGCCGAACAACCAGAACCTGCACCGCAACGTGTTCTTCCGTGACGCCGAAGGTCCGGACATGGTATTTTCGGCCTTCGATTCCGATCAACCGGAGGATCTGTGGACCTATATCGAGACCCAGCGGAACGCCGGACACGAGGCTTTCGCGATCTCGCACAACGGCAACATCTCCAACTCCCTGATGTTTGAGCCGCGCGATTCCCAGGGGACGCCGCTGACCAAGAGATACGCCGAAAGGCGTTCCCGGAATGAGGTCGCGACGGAAATTATTCAGGTCAAGAGTTCGTCTGATACGCATCCCACGCTCTCGCCCAACGACGAGTTCGCCAATTTCGAACTGCTGTTCAACGGCCTAATCGGCACCAACAACCCCACGGTCACCAGCAGGATTGATCACGGTTTCATTCGCCAGGCCCTGATCAGCGGCCTGGAGTATCAGGAGAGAATCGGCGTCAACCCGTTCAAGATGGGCATCGTCGCCGGCGCCGACTCCCACACGGGGTTCTCGATCAATGAGGAGTTCAACTTCACCGGCCCGCATAATGTCTTCGACGATACGCCCAAGGCCCGCCTTGAGGCAGGCGTCAATAGCACGGGTGCCTCTCCCCTGGCGTTGAGTTCGGCGGGAACAACTGCCGTATGGGCGCCCGAGAACACGCGCGAGGCGATCTTCGATGCCATCAAACGCAAGGAAACCTATGGCACGTCCGGCACGCTGATCAGACTCCGGTTCTTTGGCGGCTGGGATTATCCGAGCGATCTCGTCAATGACAAGAAATTCGTCGAGAAGGCTTATGCCGGCGGCGTGCCGATGGGCGGCGACCTCCCTGTACGCAAGGGTAAGGATCAGGCCAAAGCGCCGACATTCGCTGTCTGGGCACTCAAGGATCCCGAAAGCGGCAATCTGGACCGCATCCAGATCGTGAAAGGCTGGCAGGACAGAGGTCACGGCCGTGAAAAGGTCTATGACGTGGTCTGGGCCAACGCCAACAAGCGCAAGGTGAATAAGCTCGGCAAGGTGCCCCCGGTGGGCAACACGGTCGACATCAAGTCCGCATCCTACAAGAACACCATTGGCGCGACCCAGCTGAGAGCGGTGTGGTCCGATCCCGACTTCGATCCGGCTCTTCATGCAGTGTACTACGTGCGCGTCCTGGAGATCCCGACGCCACGCTGGTCGACCTATGACGCAAAGGCGCTTGGCATCGAGCCGCCCAAGGAGGCTCCCGCGACGATCCAGGAACGAGCCTGGTCCTCGCCGATCTGGTACACGCCGCCGGTGGAACTGGCCAAGAGACAGAACTTCTATCCTGGCCTGCAACCGTTCCTGCCTTAGTTGATAACCGGGGCAGTAACAGCCTGTGAAGCGGGATAACCGGCGCGCTACAGCGAAAAAACGAGACGCGCTTGCGTCTCGTTCTGCTGTTTTGCCGGCGAAGGTTTCAGGGTCAATGAATACGAGAAGCCCTTCTCATCATGTAGAGTAGAGCAATGAAATCCGGCTTTCGTAACGGGATCATGAGACTTGCCGGCGAACCGCTTGTGCATTTTTTCATCATCGGCGCGCTGATCTACACGGCCTACGCCTATACAGGCGGGCAGGCCATTGAAGACGACCAAAAGAGAATTACCGTAACAGCCGGTGAGATCACCTGGCTGGAAGACACCTGGAAGAAGCGCTGGAACCGGGCGCCCACACCAGAAGAACTGCAAGGTATTGTGAAGCAGTTTCTTCGCGAACGCGTTCTGTCCTCCGAAGCCACGGCCATGGGTCTCGACAAGGACGACATCGTCATCCGGCGTCGTTTGGCACAGAAACTGGAATATCTGTCCCAGGACGTACTGGACGGCGGCACGCCATCGGATGAGGAGCTAGCGGCGTTCTTTACAGAAAACGCCAAGGCCTACGAGGCGCCCGCCGTTCTGACGCTGACACACGTCTTCTTCGATCCCGACAAGCGCGGTGAACAAGCCCTAGAGGAGGCGAAAACCCAGAAGCCCGTTTTGGCGAACCTGAAAGTTCCGCCCGAGGAAGCCCGCGCCTATGGCGACTCGTTCCTGCTTCAGAGCTATTACCCGGAACGCACCTATGGGGAACTCTCCAAATTGTTTGGCAGCGGTTTTGTCGAAACTCTCTCGGATCTCTCACCGGGGGAATGGCACGGCCCGGTATTGTCCGGTTACGGGGTTCATCTCGTGTACATCCACCATCGCCAGGATGCACGCCCCGCAAAACTGGAGGACGTAAAGGAGCGGGTCCTTGCCAACTGGCAGGACAACAGGCGCAAGGAGCTGAGCGAGAAATATCTCTCCGGTTTGCTTGAGCGTTATCAGGTCTCGATCGAAAGCGAGAAACCCGCCCTCAAGGCTCTGGAACAGACGGGGGCGAAGCAATGAGTTCGGCCTGGCCCTTGCGTATCGCTCTGACCCTTACCCTGGCCCTCTCAGCTCTAATGGGTGCCGTGCGAGAAACGAGCGCGCATGAGATCCGACCGGCCTTGCTGCAGATTGAGGAAAAGGAACCCGGACTGTTCGATGTGGTCTGGAAAGTGCCGGTGAAAAATGCCGTCGTTCCGGACATCCGGCCTGTATTTCCCTCCTTCATGAAGCAGATGGGACGCACCGCCACGCAGATGCTGCCCGGCACCAAGCTGGAACGGTCAACCTACAACTCAAACGGTAGGCCCATCGTCGGCGAAACGCTCACGATCGACCGGCTCTCGACAATGCAGATCGACGTGCTGGTCAGGCTGAAGCTGGCGGACGGCAGCACCCATTCCGCAATCCTGAGGCCCGATACGCCATCGTTTGTCGTGCCGGCAAAGGGGACAAAACGTGAAATTGCCTGGTCCTACTGGCGCATGGGGTTGGTGCATATTCTGTCGGGCATGGATCATCTTCTGTTCCTGCTCGCCCTTCTCTTTCTTGTCTCCGGCTTCTGGAGCCTGCTGAAGACCATCACGGCCTTCACAGTCGCGCACAGCATTACGCTCGCTCTTGCCACTCTGGGTTTCGTTTATGTGCCGCCCGCGCCAACCGAAGCCATCATCGCGCTCAGTATCGTCTTTCTGGCAGCCGAGATCGTCCGCAAGCATTACGGCGAGATCGGTTTGACTGAGCGCTATCCGTGGATCGTCGCCGGCTTCTTCGGCCTCTTTCACGGTCTTGGCTTTGCCGGTGCCCTTTCCAACATTGGCTTGCCCGCACACGAGATCCCGCTGGCGCTGTTCATGTTCAATGTTGGGGTGGAGACAGGACAGATCCTGTTCATTGTCGTTGTCTCTGGTCTCTTGGCCGCTCTTCGGCATATGGCAGTTTGGGTCCCGAACGGCGGCTGGCGATTGGTTCCCTACGGCATCGGTGGCGTTGCCGCGTTTTGGACGGTCGAGCGCGTAGTGTCCTTCATGCAGTTTTCGGCTTGATTGGTGGCCGGCGTTCTGGAGCAGAAGACGTAAGCACGTGCGGCACCGTGGAGAAAAACTGCTCTGCATCTACTCAAAATTGTCGCAAGTTCTTTCTCGGCACGGCCTCGATAGGATTCTCAACTCCATCCGGCGCAGTGAGCACGATCGTCGTATTGTGGCCCATGTTCGTGACTCTGGCGCCAGCAACCGAGATGCAAACGTGATGCTTACGAGCAACTGATCCGAGCAAACCGCCCACAGTTCTCTAGCAATCCTGCTGCGCGGAACCCGATTTGGTACGATCCGCATACATCATTTCTGGGGGAGACCCTACCGTCACCGCCAAACGAACGCGCTGTCGACGATCGATTGGCGTGGTCCGCTTATTTTGCCAAGCGACCAACCGACTGCACGCGAATGGGGTTCTGACCATCTGGTCAACGATTGGGGGAAAGCAAGATGCGCTTTGTGACTGGGATGAAGGAGGCGAAGAGCGCCTTCTTGAGGGGGCTTCTGGCTTTGAGCATTGCGGCTTGTCTGACGAGCCCTGCCGCCGCTCAGCACTCAATCGCGGAGAAATCGCAAAACCCGATCGGGGATCTGATCAGCGTTCCCTTCCAGAACAATGCGAACTTCGGAGTCGGCACGCTCGACAAGACGCAGAACGTCACGCTGTTTCAGCCGGTCGCCCCCATCAGCCTGGATCCCGACTGGAACCTGATCGTTCGCCCTATCACGCCGTTTACATATCAACCGGCGCTCTTCCCCGGCGACAGCACCGACTTCGGCATCGGCGATATCCAGTTGCAGACGTACCTTGTGCCGAAAAAAACAGTGCCTGTCCCTGGCGGTTCATTCATCTGGGGCGTTGGGCCCGTGCTTCAGGCCAAGACTGCGACCGATCCGCGGCTAGGAACCGGCAAATGGTCGGCTGGCGCAGGCGGTGTTGTGTTCTTCGCCATCAAGCCATTCACCTTCGGCGCCTTGCTCAACAACATTTGGTCGTTTGCCGGCGACAGCGACCGCGCCAATGTCAACTTGATGACGTTCCAGCCCTTCATCAACTACAACATGAAGGACGGGTGGTATCTCACCTCGAGCCCCGTCATGACGGCCAATTGGGAAGCGACCAGCGGCAACCGCTTCACGATCCCGCTCGGTGGCGGTGTCGGACGCGTCTTCAACATCGGTAAACAGCCGATCAATGCGCAAGTCCAGGCGTTCGGCTATGCCGACAAGCCGGAGGGCGGGCCCGATTGGACCCTGCGCACGCAATGGACCTTCCTGTTCCCGGTAAACAATTGAGGGCTTGAAGGGCAGCCGGGGGATTGGGATGCGGATTATTCAGAAGTAGAGAGTTGCGATATGAGAACCAAAACGCTTGCCGGACTTGTTGCCGTATTTTTGTGTTCGGCAGTGCTGACGCCTGTGGCTGGGGCCGCCGATTTGCCTCCGGTTTCCGCCGGTCCGGCCGAGACGCCTGCGGCCCCGGCGGACGACATCTGGACCCGTAGCACGTTAACCGGCGATTGGGGCGGACTGCGCACGACGCTGCACGACCACGGCATCGACGTCCAGTTAAGGCTTTCCCAGTATGGCCAATGGGTCGCGGACGGCGGCGTCAATACCAACGGCGAATACGGCGGGACGATGGACTACCGGGTCAACGCCGACCTGAAAAAGCTCATCGGCGCGGACGGCTTGTCGGTCAACATGCATGCCAGAACGCGGTTTGGTCAAGATGTCAACGCCGATGCGGGTGCCCTCGCGCTCCAGAATGCGGGGCTGCTGATGCCGCTTCCGGGTGACTACCACGGAACGGACATCACCGGGCTCATGGCCTCGTATACTTTCCCGTTATTCGCAGGACGGCTCGGCAACGTCACCCTCGGCAAGCTCGACGTCATCGATCTGGTGACCGGCTTCTTCCCCCATATCGGCTACGGACAGGAAGGCTTCTGGAACGTCAACGCCCTGGTCAGCGCCATGCCGTGGTTCGGCAGCGTTCAGGGCCTTTCCTTGTATGGCGGCATGGCGCTGACCATCAACGAAAAGTACAAGGCTGCCGAGAGCGGGTTCATCTTTGCCGGCACCGAGAACGTGTCGGACTCGTGGGGCAGCATCTCGGACTCGTTCGAAGATGGTGTCTTTCTGGCCGGGTTCCACAGGTTCTTCTGGGACCTGGATGACAAGATGGGCTACTTCATGGTCTTCGTCGGGGGTTCGACGAAGGAACAAGCTTCCAATAATCCACATGATTTCATCCCCATCCCCGGGCAAGGCATTGTGAGCACCACGCAAAAAGAGCCCTGGGATGTCGCCCTCTATATCTACCAGGACTTCTGGCAGGCGGCGGACAACCCCGATCGCAAGGCCACCCTCTTCATCGGGGGGACCGTGGGCCCGGATAATCCGCAATTCGCGCAATGGAACATCTTCGGTTCGGTCGAGGCGTTCGGTCTTATCGAGTCACGCCCGCGCGACCGGATGGGAGTTGCCGCGTGGTACAACGGTCTTTCCAACCAATTCAAGGATCTGGTGTCTCCGGTGATCGGCCTCCGCGATACGTGGGGCGCCGAAGTTTACTACAATCTTGCGGTAACGCCGTGGGCTCATCTGTCGGCTGACCTTCAGTTCATCCAGAACCAGAACAAGGGAGACGACGTCGCGATCATTCCCGGAATCCGGCTCACCGTTGATATGTAGTGAAGCCGGATTGAAGACCAAGGCCACGAGGCCCAGAACCATGAAGCGTGAAGCCATGAGGAGTACGCGGATTCAATGATGTGGGAGATTGCTACTTCTTCGCAGAGCCGGCGTTCGGACCGAATGCTGTTGGCCTGCCCCATTAAGCGGTACCAGTCTCTAAGTTAGAATCCGGCGCGATCCGTTGTTTGGCCTTCGATGTCCGCTTTGGGTCAAAAGCAGACATTGGAACATGCGTCAGGGATGTCCGCTTTACCCCCAAGAGCGGACATTAGAGGAGGCCGCATCCATGTCCGCTAAGTGCCAAAAGCGGACATCAATGGATCGAGCCAACGCCGACAGCCGAGCGCAAGCTGAGAGTGATTTGACGGTTGCCGGAGACGGCACGGTCAAGAAAAAGGCCCCGCTGGGATCAATCCTGGCGGGGCCGTTGGTTTCTATAGGCTCGAACGCTGTGCTCAGGTCAGTTCACGTACTTGTCTGACAAGAGTCCGAGCTTGATGAGTTCGTCACGAGTCATGACGCGGTCCGTTAGCAGCTTTTCAGCGGTTTCTTTGCGCTTCGCCCGAACGCTCGAAGCAAACCGCGAAAGCTCAGCCAGTGTCGGGATTGGCGGGCCCATCGTCGATCCCCAAGACATGTTTGCGCCTCGAGGATTATTATGAGAGTCCCAGGTCGGGCAGAAGTGTGGCGAACGCACTATCCGCCTGCACGCTACCGCAAGTATGGATTGGCGGGACTAGCGGTGAACGACGATTGGCGGGCACCTAGGGCGATCGCCAAATCCCCGCAATCCCCGTAAGGCACTCTGAGCTGTTAACGGCAGCCTGGAGGCAAGAAAAGCCGCCTCAGTTCGGTTTTTGACCTCCAACCGCCGCAGAATCGCGGAGACGTGTACCTTGACTGTCTCGTCCGAGCGTCCGATCGAGCGCGCGATTTCTTTATTCGATTTTCCCTCACCTATGAATCGTAGGACTTCCTTTTGTCGGTCGGTCAGACGCGCAATAGCATCATCATCTCGCGATGGAGCCAACATGCTCTGAAGCTGCTTCGTGAGTGCGCCTCCGATTGAACCCTCAACGCCCGCGGCAATGACACCAAGCCCGATTTCCGGTAGCGGCAGGAGTGCGCTTATGTTGGCATGAACGACTGCTACGTGGCATGGTCTCTGCAGGGATAGCGGCATACAAATCATAAAGAACCAGCACTGTTCTTTGGCCGCGTGGCAAGGGTACACGCGGGTGAGGATATCTAGCTCACCAGCCAGCAACTTCCTCAGATCTGGCCTGAATTCCTCTACGCAGCAGCCCAGGTAGTTCTGACCGACTCCAAATGCCGGCAGCGGGAGCCCGTTGCACCTGCTAAAATCCTTCCAGGCCTCATTTACAGCGAGGATTTCTCCCGATGAATCAATGACTGCTGCGCTGACAGGCAGAGTTTGCAGCGCTGTGAATTTTTCGACGGGGAGCTGCGCGGCAGAAGAATTCAATGCTAAATCCTGACCAAGACCGTAGACTTATGCTGTGAAATGCTCGCGCAGATGTGCTAACCGGACCCAAGTGGGTGGATCGAGTTCATCTTTCCACTTGCAGGGCAATAATGTGTCAAATTGGGGGCGGATTCGCGGCGATCGCGCCGCTTATTGCACCGCCAGATAGTATGCGAACCTCAAGCAAGCTGACGCCGGTGGTCGATATGGTCAAAGGCGCGACCTGTACGAGCGACACGAACGCTTCACAGTCGGTTGGCTGCTCGCTTCGATCTCGAACTGCGTTACAATGATTATTTTGGTCGCCGAGCATCGGCGGAACATGGCGCAAGATTAGCGCCGCGCGGATTTCCCTTCGTTGCCGTGAGTGCCGCAAGCACGAAATCGACAATCTGTCGGCCGCCACGCAATGACTGTTACGCGTAAGAAAGGGGCGCCGGTTGTGGCACGGGGGTGCGACTAGACCGGCGCCCTCTGCCACTGTGCCCGGGGGAAGGGCACTC
>Ga0255058_10001009_pt1 | contig 16128 bp, 13 predicted proteins | sample Cases_109_9_MG_FD_188637 | JGI IMG/M metagenome (GOLD analysis project Ga0255058, IMG submission 188637) | Seawater microbial communities from Amundsen Gulf, Northwest Territories, Canada - Cases_109_9 | ecosystem: Environmental > Aquatic > Marine > Gulf | place: Canada: Northwest Territories... | reverse complement strand
TCTACTATTAATACTTTTTTCATGAATTTCCCCTGTTATTTAATACTAAAATATATCTCCTTTCATGGAACCATGATGTTTGCGATCTATTATTAGCCAGGTTCTTTACCATTGTTCATTGTCAATTATTGGGAGATTGAGCTAAGCGAATCTACCCTTCTTAATAATCCACTATTAAGCAAGACTCTCTGATTTTCCAAATTTATTAAGCGATTCCTTTAATGAATCTAAGTCCGGAAGTAAAAAAAAGTAACAATCCATTTCAGTATCATGTAGTTTAAATCTTGTTTCAGTCAGCAGTATTTTATCATTGTCAATCCCATCTTCAAAAATAAGTGATGTAAAGATCGTGCCTGCAAAATCGCATAAAACCTGTGGCGGCGTTGGCAATAGTTTAGAGCCAAGGTCTGCTGCGAATGAATTGCCAATTGAGCTTGCAAGGATATTTCCAATCTCCTGTACCGTGCCCTCTGTAAATTCATCAAATTCTTTAGAAGTGCCTGGTCGTTGCTGCATATAGAAATCCTGTAACATCAGAGCTCCATCCAGAGGGATCATGAACAGAAGTTTTCCATTGAATGAGCCTTCAAGCTGCAGCATAGATGCTACCATTTCACGTAAATCATTATTCATCTCTTCCGTAATCTCACTGACATCCACCAGTTCTGTTTTTACTAATTCTATCAATGCAGCATGTTTTATGGTCTTGGAAAACCTACGAGAGGCATTGTCCATTCCTATCTTTATTATAATATCTAATATCTTCAGATGTTCTTTAGATAACTGCATGATTTATGATCCTTTCTTTACGTTCTTAGCCTTTTTGCGGTGAGATGTTTTACTTCATTTTCTCAATTCCGCAATCTGAAATTAATTATTAATAATTTTTTATCCCTTCACCGAATATCCTGCTTTGAACAATACCCGTTTCTGTATCAAGTGTAATCTGATGACCCTTTGTGCCTCCAAGTCTGGAGGCTGTGATTCTTATTCTAAAGCGCTCCAAAAGTATTTGTGTCTCTGCAATATTAGTTTGACCGATATCAAATAATTCGCTACTGACGTTAAACATTTTTGCTCCGCCAAATATCTTTGCAGTAAGTACATTCTTTTTTGATTTGGCCTGGTTTAACATTAAGTCTAGTAATAAAGGTATCCCGGTATCTGCGTATTTACTTGGCTTGCCTTCTCTGTCGTTACAATTGGGTAGCATTAAGTGAAGCATTCCCCCAATCTTCTGTACGCTATCATACAAGACAACACCTACGCATGAGCCAAGACTCGTTTTTATTATTTTAGGTGACCTGGCAATTTTTAAGTCTCCAACACCCACTGTAATAATATTTCCGTTGTTGCTTAATATCATTGTTTGTCTTTTATAAAAGGTTGCCATGTTTATTATTTAAAAAAGCAGAAAATAACACAAGACTTGTAGGTTTCGGTAGAGCGGAGCGATAAATTTAATCAAAGCTTTACTTGAGAAACATTGTCTTGAGAATTACCGTATTAACCAATTTCTGGATTCGGATTTACTAAAATGATAAAATCCGAATCCAGAAATCCCTACAGTGTCAGCCAATTATCTTGACGGACGCGTAGGAATAATCTGTAAGTCTGAAACAGTCATAATCTATCTATTTTGCCTGGGCCACGTTTTCAGAAGGATAAGGAATCATCACACTGACTGCGCCCCGGACATCTCCTTCCTTATAACCTTCCTTAATACGTCCGGCTATGTCTTTTGATCCCTTTGGATCGCCATGGCATTTAAGGCATACAGGCTTAATGTAAAGAGGCTGCATGTAACGATATATCTTTGAGCCATCAGCTTTAGTTACAAACGTTCCTTTTCCCTGTCCCTTTGGGTAACCGTCAGACTCAAATTCCTTGAGTATTTTTGCCTCAAAAGCATCCGGATGGTTGGCCGGATTTCTGTATTTCATACTGGTTTGCTTGAGATAATAGTCGCCTCCCATTGCTTTAGTATATTTGTAACCGGTGCGTCGGCCTACTATAGCAGGAATGACTTTCTTAAATCCCTTGCCCTTTGTATTTAATACCTTTTGGCTTTCATCTATTACCTTCTTTGTTGAAACGAGCAGTGTGCCAAGGGCCTTCTTCACAGGGTCAGAGGAAGTAGCGTCTGTTTCAGAAATTACAACACCCGTTGCATTCTTAAAATGTTCAATAACCTTGCTTGCGTATACTTCTCCAGTGAACCCCTTATCACCTACTTCTGGATTATTAAACAAACCCTGGTTTTTAGCAATAACTGCCCTACAGGAAATCAGTAGTTTTGCTACGTTCGATGCTTCATTCTCTAAATCTTCTTCGTTGACAGCGAAGACCTGAACCGTTGATATGCCAACTGTAAAAACTAAAATCAATCCAAAAAACATTATCCTCTTAAACATCACAATTTCCCCCCCTGAAAAATATAAAAGTTAATAAAATAAAGACTGATTTGTTTACCTCCTTTCACCCATTGTTAATTTTATATCAGTAACTATTTACTATATTTCAAAGACTGTATGGGTGTATTGCAACCTGTCCGAATAGGTACAGGCGGGTACGCCCCTACATCCTGGCTGAAATATTCTTAAAAATCATTATGTTTTCTACTTTGTTCTTCAACTACGTTACTACCCATCGGAATTATTGCTTCAGGGTCTGTCTCGTGCAGAGTTTCACTCTTCCCATTCCCATTCCCATTTGTATCTGAAGTTGGGCTGTCATAATGCACGGAAGACTCACCATGGCTAAATTCAGCATTGGTAACACGATCTGGTATTTGTTTTCGGTTACGGGAAACAGGAGTATTTGTTCTCGCTGGTTTGTTATCTCTCTCTCCAGGATGGGTTTGAGGCTTTACGGCTTTTTCGTCACCACCAACCTGTGCCGCTAATATCTGTATCTGTTTCATCATATGTTGCGCCTGTGCCGATAACTCTTCGCTTGAAGCGGCCGTTTCTTCCGCACTTGCTGCAGTATTCTGTGTAACCTGGTCCATTTTATTGATGGCCCTTGATACCTGATCAATACCTTCGGTCTGCTCACCGGATGCGGCAGAGATTTCACCTGTCAGATTGTTAACTTTTTTGACGTTTGTTACGATACCGGACAAAACTTCCTTACATTTCTCAGAAAGCTTTGTACCCGCATCAGCCTTGCTGACACAATCCTCGATTAGCACCGTAGTATCTTTTGCCGCAGTTGCACTTCTCTGTGCAAGATTCCGCACCTCTTCCGCCACAACGGCAAAGCCCTTACCATGCTCGCCTGCACGTGCAGCCTCTACGGCTGCATTGAGCGCCAGGAGGTTAGTCTGAAACGCTATGCCGTCAATTACCTTTATGATGTCTCCAATCTTCTTGCTGCTTGCATTAATAGCCTCCATCGCAACATTCATATCGTTGACTGATTTATTGCCGGAATCTGCGGTTAGATTACAGAGTGAGGAAAGTTGTGCTGCTTCTTTAGAGTTATCAGCATTTTGTTTTGTCATGGATGCCATCTCTTCCATAGATGCCGATGTCTCTTCAAGCGAAGATGCCTGCTCTGAAGAACCCTGTGCAAGGCTCTGACTGGAGGTTGATATCTGCTCGGATGCCGATGCAACCTGCTCAGCACCCTCTGTAAGATTATTAATTACACCCTTTAATAAACGTGTAATCTGGGATGTTACTAAAAACAGAACTGTTGCTACTACTGCAGCAATTATCCCACCAATGATCAGTGCCCAGTTTTTCAGCGCATAAACCGGTGCAAACGCCTCGGCTTCATCTATCTCTGCCATTAAAGCCCAATTAACTCCTTCCAGACCAACCGGTGTATAGGCGCTCAATACAGGAATATCCCTGTAGTCTGGAACTACTACAAATCCTGTTTCTCCTTTGATTGCTGCATGAGCAGACTCAGTGTCAATCTTTTGCTTTAATATCGTATTTTCCAGAAATCTCGAGTTAGTACGCATTAACATATCTTCTCCAACCACATAAGTCTCTCCACTCTCTCCCATGCCGGAACTTTCTTTTGCAATTCTGTCCAGCATTTCTGAAGGTATTTGAAATACCATAATGCCAATTTTCATATCGCTACTGTAAATGGGAGAGGAGATAAAAGAGGCAGGTGCGCCATGGGAAGGTGCATATGCCGCAAAGTCTACCATCTGCACAAAGTTGAGATCGTCTGATTCATTTGCACTCTTAAAGGCATGTGCAATATTCTCCTTGGAATATTTCCCGTCTGTCAGGTTCGTACCAAAATCATCCTCTTTAAAGACTGTATACACAATATTTCCTGTCTCCTGGTCTATCAGGAAGATGTCATAAAAACCGTACCTTTCCAGGAAATTCTTAAACAGGGGATGGTACATTTTGTGAATATAGCTATACTCACTATCGTCGCCTGCATCCACGAGTTCCAGTTTCTTTCCTACAGGGTGGGGGTTATTAAATATATACAAATCTCTGATTTCTTTCTTACTCAGCATGCAGAATGCACCTGAGAACTCTCCCATTGCCTGTATTACTGTTGAGTTAGCAGAGAATGTCTTGAGATCTTTCTTCATGTCTTCAAAATAATCAACAATCTGATTACGTTTGATCTCTCTGACGGCAACTAAATTACTTTCCGCCTGTTTCCTGAGTGATTTGCTCGCATTATTGTAGGCAATTACAGCCATTACAATAAATGGAATCATCCCACAACAACCAAAATACACATACATCTTTTTACCAATAGTCATGACTCCCTCTCCTCCCTTAATACCAAAAAAATAATAAATGTATTCCCTCAGAAACTCTATCCCCATAGGTTTCTGAATACATCCCTAATAACTCGTAAATTTTTCATTATGTTCAACAACTTTATCATCTCCCATTGGGATTAATTTGTCAGATTTTGTCATTTGCTGAGGGTTATCTTTGTTCTCTCTATTGTCATTACTTCATTCCCTCCATTTGCTTATGTTATTCATGTCCACAATTCCCTATCTATAAGAACACAAAAGATTTAGATTTATATCTTCCAATGAAAAATGTAAGATTAGCAGTCACTGTTTTTAGTTTTGCTCATTTGTAACTGGTATATTTTATATAAGAAAACTGATACGAGAAATATTAGGACTAGAGCTTGGAAATTGGTAAACTTGCTATTTCATTAACCTTATTTCGCTAACTCTTCAACCAGTTCGAGTTCTTCAGTTGACATTACCTGTTCAATATCAAGGAGTATAATTATCTTTTCCTTTACCTTGCCAAGACCGGTTATAAAGTCAGTGTCTATTCCCTGCCCGAGCTGAGGTGTATCTTCAATTTCTTCAACACCAACGTCTACTACTTCTGAGACGGTGTCAACTATGATTCCTATCAACGAGTCGTTGACTTCTACTACTATTGTGCACGTTTCCTGAGTATGTTCCTGCTCGGTCATTGCAAACTTCAGTCTCAGGTCGATTACCGGTATAACCTTTCCTCTCAGATTAATAACGCCCTTCATATAATCCGGAGTCTGTGGTACGCTCGTAATGTCCATTATGCCGATGATTTCTCTGACTTTAAGTATTTCTATACCGTATTCTTCCGAGCCGAGTACAAATGTTAAATATTTCCCCTCATGACTTTTTGTTAGTTTTTCTTCTGCTACTGCTTCCATCTTGCTCCTCCTTTCAATAAGTTTCGGATTTTGCCCGCCCGGCAAGGTCTTTTGGACGGGAACCCCTATACAATCACATACAGTTTATTTTTAGTTACTTCCAATAAATGCTTCTCTTACTCCGCTGACGTCCAGAATCAGACCGACTCTTCCGTCACCAAGTATAGCGCTTCCTGAAATTCCCTTAACATTTTTAAACCTGTCTCCCAGACTCTTGATCACAACCTGTTGTTGTCCCAGGAGTTCATCGACCAATACACCATATTTTCCTTCGGCGCTTTCTACTACTACGACTATTGATTCCCATGGATTGGTCTTTTTTGTGTCAATCTTGTAAAGATCATGGAGGCGGACCAGAGATAACAAACTACCTCTGATGTTAACCACTTCACCCTTATTTTTGACTGTACTGACGTCTTCTTTAGTTGGCCGTAATGATTCTTCTATCGAAACAGTTGGTATAATGTATTTTGTGTCACCCACGTTAACGACAATTCCATCTATAATAGCGAGGGTTAGAGGCAGTTTAATGGTAAAGGTAGATCCCTTTCCTTCCTCTGAAGTGACTTCAACATTGCCACGGAGTTTTTCTATATTTTTCTTTACCACATCCATGCCTACACCTCGGCCTGAAATATTTGTAATCTTGTCTGCAGTTGATAACCCGGGTGCAAAGATTAAATTGTATATCTGATTGTCTGTCAAGGATGACTGGCTGGTTACCATTCCTCTATCTATGGCTTTTTGTAGTATTTTGTCTTTCTGAAGCCCCTTGCCGTCGTCTTGAATCTCTATTACTATGTTTCCTCCTCTATGGAAGGCGCTTAACTTCACCAGGCCTTCTGCCGGCTTGCCTTTGGAAACCCTGTCTTCTTCTGCCTCAACACCATGGTCTATTGAGTTTCTGAGTATGTGTACAAGTGGGTCGGCGAGTTCTTCGATTACATTCTTGTCGAGTTCTGTGTCTTCACCAGAGATATGGAATTTAACTTTCTTTCCAGAGCGTAAGGAAACGTCTCTTACCAGCCTTGACATCTTTTGAAATGTTTGTTTTAGAGTAACCATTCTCATGGACATAACCTGATCCTGAATATCCTTTGTAATCTTGGTTAATTGTGAGAGATTCTTGCTTGTACCGTTATTGTTTGCTGATTTCATTTCTCCACAAATCAGGGTATTGGTAATTACGAGTTCTCCTACCAGGTCAAACAAGTTATCAAGTTTGACAGTATCAACTTTAACTGTTCTGGATTGTAACTTTGTTCTTCGTTGATTTTGTTGGGACTGTAAAGCGGTATCTATATCGTTGGCAGTTGTTGTGCCACTATCTACGAGTATTTCTCCTACCTTTCTGTCTTGCTGTTTCAGTGCACCGGTAAGCTGGGTCTCTGTGATTTCACCTTTTTCGGTGAGGATTTGCCCAACAGGTTTCTGTTCTCCCAGGGCGCTTTCAACCTTTTCAGCAGTTGTTACTCCTTCTTCAATGAGTATTTCACCAATCTTTTTCCTGCTTTCCTCAAGAGCCTTGTCCAGTTGATCCTGAGTAATTGTGCCTTCATCCAGAAGTATTTCACCCAGGAAATCCTTTTCTGATGATTCCTGATCTTCCCCGGCTACCCCGAAGTCTTCTTCCTGTTCTGAGTTGTTGGTTTTGTCCGTTCTCTCTTGCGGAGATTCTGGATTATGTAATTCAGTATCAACAGTGTTGCTTTGATCCGAAGATGCTTGTGGTACTATCTCTTCAGGTTTATTTTCTTTGTTTAGTATAGATACTAAAGTATCTATTAAAGGTTGGATATCTATAGGCTGTTCTTTTGGAGATGAGGCAGATTCCTTAACATTTCCAAGTTCTATGTTTACCTTGATCTCCAGATTGTCCCGGAGTTTTCTAAGTACATCTATTGAGCTTAATGATATGTTTATTATCTCTTGTGTAATGGTAATCTCATCTTTTCTTACCTTGTCCAGCAGTGCTTCCAGCTCATGACTGAGTTTCTGCATTTCGGTCAGTCCGAGAAAACCAGCGCTTCCTTTTATACTATGAATGCTTCTGAAGATCGCATTGATTGTTTCATAGTCACAGGCGTCATCCTCGATACTGAGTACATTGCTTTCTGAATCTTCCAGATGGTCATGGACCTCTGACAAAAATTCCAGGAATATTTCTGAGTCTTCTTTAATATCCAGAGTAAGTTCATCACTCTCAGGACTGCTGTTTTGTACTTCTTCGTTAGTTTTACTCATTTTTATCATGTCCTTTCTTTTTATCAGTTATTATTGCATGGCAAACAGTCTCGACGGTCGACTTGGGCAACCAATTCACCAAATATATTTTTTGTGTAGATTATCTGTACAGACATATTTTCTTACAGGGTTAAAACAGCGTTGCAGGCTTCTCTTTAAGTTTGAATTTGTTTATTCTTTGTAAAAGTTTTTCTTTGGTAAACGGTTTAACAAGAAAATCTCTTGCACCTGCCTGTAGTGATTCCATTACGGCCTCTTGTGTTGGCATGCCGGAAATCATTATTAAAGGAATTCCTCTGGTATACGGTGTTTTTTTAATTTTTTTGCAGACTTCAATACCGCTTTGCTCGGGTAAGTTTAGATTCAGAAGTATCAAGTGTACCTTTTCCTTTTGTAAGATAGAAAATGCCTCCCTGGCGTTTTGTGCAGAAATGACCTGGAACGCTGTGTTAGCCAGATATTTCTTGATTATCCTGACATCGGTTAAGGAATCATCCGTAACAAGAACCTTTGTGCTTTTTTCATGAATCTCTTCTCCAAAGAAATCTCCTACTGATTCGATAGGAAATAACATATTGAATCCTTCTGTTTCGAATCCTTTAATTAACAGAAGGGATGTGAAATTTAAGTATTCATTAGAAGAATTATCTTTTAAAATATCCCTCGCACTGTCTTTATTTATGGCTGTGCATGTTGATAGTTTTACTTGTATCTGCTTTGGCAATTTGTTTCTGAGTACGGATTCAATAATGCTTGAATACTGCCTGCTGAATTCCATAATCCCATCAGTGCCGTCGGCATCAAGTTCCCCCTTCTCTATCTTTTCCTTTATCTCTTTATCTTCGGAACCAAGTAGAACACTACTGATCTTAATAGCATCACTTAGCTTTAATATAGTGTATATATTGCCCTGATAAAATCCTTCGAGTTCTGAGTTTATTAAATAGTAATTACCATCATTATTATCTACAAATTTGCCAAGGATCATTATTTTGCAGTTAGGTTTTGATATGCCAAAGTTTCTGCCTAAAAGGCTGGTACAATCTTCATTCAGTTTGTTTATTGTACTATCTATTAATTCTTTGAGCTTTGGTGGACATACATTATCTTCTAAGGTTTCTACCATTGTTATGTGTTAGGGTTTATAGTATTATTCTGAAAGATATCTTTTTTAGAAATTATTATTTGTGTCATAAAAAGTTAAGAGTGCCTACCCACCTGCCAATCAGTTCAGGCAGAAAGTATGAAGTGAGCTAAAGTTGTGATAAAAAACGAATATTTCAACTTTAGACATTTTAGTTCACTTTCGACACTTCAAACTTGGTTGCGGCTATACCCATGCTATGTAATTTTTCAATCATTCTTTTTGACAACGAATCCAACGTTAAAAGTATCTCCGTTTGAAGAAAAAGGTGTCATCAACCAGGAGTTCTGGCTGTTGCACGTTACGCTTGAAGCGATCTTTACGTCGTGTTTTTCACCACTGCTGGAAGATATTGTGAGATCACCGCCGGCTATGACTATTGGGACAGAGAGATGCATTGCTCCGAATTTCTCAAAAATTTTGTTTTTTACTGTACCGGCAATCATGTTTGTTACCTCTCCCATAGCGTCCTTAGTGTCCTGATCTATTTCGGTAGCTTCAATACCCAGCATGCCGGACGTAATTTTAAGAGCGATTTCCTTACTACAAAAGACGGCAATTATGCCGGAATGTTCTCCTGTAAAGCTGACAAGAGATATTACGTCAGTCGATATCATATCCTCATTTTGATAGAATGAGCCGGCAGACGTGATTTCCATTGGTATCATTGTTGAGAATACTTCATTGGTACTACTCACAATTTCTTCTACTACCTCATCGTAAGTTGTGGTTGTCATTATTATTCTCCTAAAATAATATATAGTTGTTTAGCGTGATTATTTTATCAGCAGATAGCTTCCGAGTGTGTCGCGCAGCTGGTCTGCCGTAAATGGCTTTGTAAGATAGCCGTCTGCACCACTCTCCTTTGCTTCACTTACTTTGGCTTCAGATCCCTCGGTGGTTATCATTACGACAGGTATCCTGTTCGGAAGGTTTAAGGATCTCAACGCCCTGACAAATTCTATACCTGACATGTTCGGCATATTCCAATCAAGCAATATTAAATCTAAATTACCAGAATCATTTACCTTTTCTAATGCTTCTTTGCCATCTCCCGCTTCAACGAATTCATCCACTATCATACCCGTTTCTTTTATGTTTCTCTGGATTATCTTTCTCATTACGGCAGAATCATCAACTAATAAGACTTTCGACATTTAGGCCACCATTCCTTTCTTAATAAAAATAAAAGATTACTATTATTTACGATTTGAGATTTAAGTAATACGTAATATACTGTCGTATATTATCGGGACAAGTTGCATAAAGATTAGTCACAATATTTTTCATTAGCCTTCGGCCTAACCCGAACGAGTCGAAAAAAAATAGTTTACTGCAAAGACGCCAAGGGCGCAAAGTTTCAAACCCACTTGCTTCAGATGGTTCAGTCTTGCCCGCCCGTACCGAACGGTACCTGCCCGAATAGGTACATGTGGGCGCTCGGGCTGGTATAAGCATTTTAGTTCACCTTAAGGCACTTCAAACTTGGTTGCGGCTACGCCGTGCTATGTTTATGTGCTGCTATGGCTACCCTATATCGCAAAATAGTTGCCATTCCTGCTAATAACAATAAATTGTCTTTTTTTTACTCTCCTCATACAGGCGCTTGGTTTCAGGCAATACGTATAAAACAAGGATTTAGTAGAAATTTTCATTATTATCTTTTCTATAGTTATGAGAGTGACTGGACTTTATAACTATTGTTCAGGAGGAAATAATTTCCGTTACGGTTGGAATTATGAGCATAATGTGGATTATTTAAACGTTTATTAACTGAAGCAGAGTTTGAAGTTTCTAAAGTGTAAAGTGTCTAAAGTTGGGAAAAGAGGAATACGTAATATTTAAAAAGTTATGATATCCACCTTTTAACTGACTTTAGGTACTCTAGTTCACTTTACACTCTAGACACTAATAACTTATTGCGGCATAATTATTGCTTGAGAAATAAAATGTATTTTTGCTAAAGAGTATTGCAGGTCTGACGATAATATATATGGAAAAGGTATGTTTGCAGGAGGTTGAGAATGAAACGATTTGAGTATGAGTATTATTATGATGACATTTATCCATCAAGTTTAAAGAGGAAATCATCAATGTTCAGAAGTGTTTCTTTAAACTTTTGCTGGTGTGTAGAGTGCCTGTGGCACAAACTATTAAGTTGTCATTGTAATACTAAAAGGCTATGGAATGCGCGGTTTTAGCACATAATTGTTCTGTGTCTAAGATGGGAATTATAACATTGTTGTCTTAACTCCTCATCCTTAGAAGCTTTATGAAGTTTATATTGAGTTGAAGTCAAAAAGTTTGTATATAATAGTAAATTTTGTCGCAAATCGATATTTGCTTGAAGGAATCTGTGATAAAACAAATACTTTGTCTTTAGCAAATTGCCGGTTTCAAGTTTAGATTGGAGGTTTGAAAATGTCTGTAGACAAAACATCTGGAATTACTAATAATCAAGTTGGAAAGGTTTTTGGTAATCAAAATCTTGCAAAGCCAGGGGATATTAAGAAAGCTGCATCCGGTATGTCCAGGGAAGTGCCAGTGTCAAAAGAAGGAGACAAAGTAGAAATTTCCACTGAAGCCAAAGAGTTACAGAAAACACTGTCAATATTAAAGGCGGAGATTAAGAAGATACCTGATGTCAGGGAGGAAAAAGTAAAGGATGTTAAGGCCCGCATAGAAGCTGGTATTTACGACCGTGATGCGGTTACTAAGGAAATTGCCAGGTCAATTAAGAACTCCGGCCTGCTGTAGCGGTTGATTTACATGCTATTTTCTATGAACTAATTTGTGTAAAGAAATATGGATATAAAAGCGGGTGGGCTAGCAGTAGCGGTTAATAGGCAAAAGAAGAGGAAGTATCTGGGGATTCATTTTGCATGTTGCAATATATATGGACGTATCTATAACTACTCAGGGAAACAATATGAAGGAAAATGTCCCAGATGCCTTCGCAGTCTGACTGTAAGGGTCGGTCGCGGTGGTGTGAGTAACCGGTTCTTTGTTGCATCTTGAAAAAAATAGTTCACCACAGAGACGCCAAGGGCGTAAAGTTTCAAAACCGCCTGTAGTCGGGCAGGCAACCTTGGTCCAAAGTTCTGATGCACTTCAATTATAGCGCCTGTTTAAATCTTGTTGTACGGGGAAAATAACGGCTTAAACGGTTCAAACTGCTTCTGTTTCCTGACTTTAGGTACTTTAGTTCACTTAAGACACTTCAAGTTAGTTCGCATAGCGACAAAAGACTATCCTTCGACTTCGCTCAGGATGACGTCACACCGATCGGAGCCGAAGTGTTATCAACATTGATCCTATGCATCAAATAGTTTACGCCCACTCCGTTCATAAAGCTGCTGTACTATTGATCTGTTCCTACGATATGTTTGTTAAGCCAGTCGCTTGGAAAGTCTGATACTTCATGGGAAAGAGACACTTTTCCCAGTTTGTAATCTTCTATTAATGAATGTTCCTTTGCCGTCATCGCTTGATGCTTACTTCTATGTACTTCGTAATCAGGGTATTTGTGCTTTTTCGTTTCTTTCTCTTCTGAAGAGAAATGATATGAGGCATAACTGGCAGGATTACATATAGTTCTTTTCAGTACTTCCTTGCTCTTACCGTCAGCCATGGCATTATGTATTTCATTGATTGCATTCATTATTTTCTTGTGGTGATTGTTCCACTCTCTAACCTTTACACTATACCTGTAATCCCAAGCCATTAAAGATATTTTTGCGGCTCCTTATTCTATTCAATAATATCTGAAATTTGAATGAAAACGTCACTAAATTTCATTTCTGTATACAGTGAGAAAAGTTTAGAGAAAAAAACCAATAAATCCGGCTAAATCTAAACTGAAAGCCAATGTGATCAGAATCTGAACCTGATTAGCCAAGTTTAATTTCTGTAGAGCAGTCTAAGGCTGGTGATATAGGTTAAAATGTACTCTCAATACGATTATCATAAGAATAGGCACAAAATATGCGTATACATTCCACATAAATGTAATTTAAAGGAGCAAAGATGATTGTTTCATACAGAATAGCGGGATTATTAAAAAAGACGATTAGTATTAAAACGGCGTTAATTGTTTTCATATTTGTAGCTTTTGTTAGCCAGGATTGTGATGCAAAGAGGAGTTACAAGATTGTTGTCTTACCGTTCAAGGATTATGCCCAGATGAACATGGAAGAAATGGTTCCAGACGCATTAAGAAGTATGTTTACGCAAACAGGGTATTTTGAGCCGGTAGACAGGGAAATTATTTATGAGAAGGTTACTACAGTGATATTAGGCGATGAGATAAAAGTTGACAATATAACGAATGCTGGTGGAGCTTGGACAGCAGATCAGGTGGATTTGATGTCACGGTTAGATACGAAAATAGTCAAAAAATTTGGCAGACAGTTGAAGGCAGACTATGTTCTGAAAGGTAACATATCTTTAATAGGAAGCAGTTTGAGAATAGATACTGAAATAGTAGGTGTTAGGGAGAAAAAAACATTAGGCGTTGTTGCCGTAGAGGGCAATCCTGAAGAATTGTCATCCGGTATCCTGAAGGAGTTATCTGTTAAAATAACAAGCTTTTGTAGAAATCTAAATGCATATGATGATGCATTAAGTATTATAGGGTTATACAATCAGGGCCAATACACCTTTGATGTGTCTGAAAAGAAGCTTAAAGAAATACTTTCGATCACCGGTGATGCAGTTGGCATACGTGCCTCATTGATGGTACTTTACCTATCCAGAACCAGCAAAGAGAAGAATTCCTTATTAGAAGATAAGATTCTGGGTGAAGGTGTGATGGTCTTAAGGCGCTTAGACAAAAATTTCGACGAGAAGGTTCTTGAGATATTTTTGACTTCCGGTTTTGATCCATTCGATGAAATGGCAAAGATTTATTCCAAAAGAGGCGATCACGCTAAAGCCATTGAAATATATAAAAAGACAATAAGTGTGTATCCCATGAATATTGCCAGTCGTTATAAAGAACTAGGGTTATTATACTTAAATAGTGGGGCAGAAGATGAAGCGATACAGGCCTTTGAGAAATCACTTGATACACATAAAGGCAACTACGAGGTAAATTTTATTCTGGTCTCTATGTTTGAGAAGAGAAACCAACCAGATAAAGCCAGAAAGCATCTTGAGGAATGCGTTAGATATGCACGCAATATAGAGGAGATTAAGGCGGCAAAGGGAAGACTTGATAGACTTAATCCCTAATCCGAACAAATTGGAAAGGAAATTAAAATTTTAGAAATAAGACCATTTGTGAGATATTGGATAATATAAAAACATTGTATATTTATTCAACATTATGTATAAAATATAGGCATTGATTTGTGGTAATTGGAAGTTGCCAAACAGGAAAGAAAATTTATTTTAGAATAGAGGGTTAAATGAGTGAAACAAAATCGGTTAAAAATGCGGAAAGCCAGAATGACGTAAAGCCCGTAATCTTAGTTGTGGATGACGAGGAAACAATCAGGTTTTGTTTAAGAGAGGCATTGGAGTCTGAGGGGTATGAAATATACACGGAGGAGGATGGGGAAAAGTCTTTAAGCTTAGTAAAGAAGGTGATTCCTGACCTGGTTATATTGGACTTAAAGATGCCCGGAATGAATGGCTTGGATTTATTAAGGGAAATAAAATTGCATGATCCGAACATACTCGTAATTCTCTTAACAGGTCATGGCTCTGTAGACACTGCAGTAAGCGCAATGAAAGCCGGTGCATTTGATTATCTTGAGAAACCATTTAAGATGGAACACATCAAGGTTGTGGTTGATAAGGCATTGAGTACTCAATCCCTGATGAGAGAAGTATTAAGGTTAAGAGAAAAAACAGATGTTACAGGTAATGCTAATATTATTGCCGTCAGTAAAGAAATGAAAAAGATTTTTGAACATGTAAAGATAATTGCGCAGAGCCCTTCAAGTACGGTACTTATACAGGGAGAGAGTGGGACAGGTAAGGAGTTGATTGCCAACTATATCCATATGATGAGCGCAAGGAATAAGTACAGGTTTATGGAGATTAATTGTGCTGCCCTGACAGAGAACCTGCTTGAAGCTGAGTTGTTTGGTTATGAAAAGGGTTCTTTCACAGGAGCTTCTACTACAGGAAAGGCCGGTCTATTCGAAGCCACTCAGAGAGGCACCATGTTTCTTGATGAGATTGGAGAGATGAGTTTGCCATTACAGGCAAAACTGCTGAGAGTGCTTCAGGAAAGGAAATTCAAGAGGGTAGGTGGGGTAGATGATATAAATGTAGACGTAAGGATAGTTGCTTCAACAAATCGGAATTTGGAAGAGGAAGTAAAGAAGGGAAATTTCAGAAAAGATCTTTTTTATCGCCTGAAAGTCTTACCGGTATATTTGTGTGCGTTGAAGGAAAGGAAGGATGACATCATCCCACTTGCAAAGCACTATATTCATAAATTTAATAAAGAATTCAACAAGGAGATCGATGGTCTGACGTCAGAAATAAAAGTGGTTCTGAAAAACTATGAATGGCCGGGAAATGTGAGAGAACTGAAAAACGTTATTGAAAGAGCTGTTCTTCTTTCAAACAATTCCACTCTTTCTGCCGAGCACCTGTTACTGGGGACTGAGACAAAAATAAAAGACAATGAACAGGAGGAAGAGGTAGATCAGTCTATTTCAACTATTGAGAAACAACATATAACAGAAATTCTTAAGGAGACTTCATGGCGAATGACCAAGGCATCGAAGATACTGCGCATAAACCGTACCACTTTATACAACAAGATAAAGCACTATGGTATTAAACAGTAGGTAATTTAAACTTATTATCGGAATGGGTATTTCTGATTTCGATTAACAATATGCACAATTAGAAAAGGAAATTATATAAAGTGATTAATATCAAAAAAGATACTGATTCATGTCAGAAAAAACTCGGACAGATTTTAGTTAAAGATGGCAAGGTTAAGAGTTCTGATGTTCAAAAAGCATTAAGTTTACAAAAAGACAATCCTGAGCATCAACTCATGGGGATGATTCTGGTCAAGATGAATCTAATTACGAAGAAAGAATTATCTGCTGCATTGAACA
>Ga0255058_10001008_pt1 | contig 16140 bp, 14 predicted proteins | sample Cases_109_9_MG_FD_188637 | JGI IMG/M metagenome (GOLD analysis project Ga0255058, IMG submission 188637) | Seawater microbial communities from Amundsen Gulf, Northwest Territories, Canada - Cases_109_9 | ecosystem: Environmental > Aquatic > Marine > Gulf | place: Canada: Northwest Territories... | reverse complement strand
TTCGTCCATGCGGACAGGTGATATGAGTTGTATCATTCGTCCATCAACAACGTAGAAGGGCAGACAGAGATATGCCGACATGGCAGGACGAATTTATAAGGCTATCGGAATTGCACCGGCATGAGGTGGAAAGGTGGCTGGAAGGCACGCGCAACGCTAACTTAGTCATCGATGCGGGCGAATCGGAGAAGGCATTTTTGCTTCGATGGCTATCCGCAGGTGAACCGATCCTGAATCAGCAAATGCCGGACTGAGGGGATTTGGGCAGACTCTAGCCCTAATGCCTATCATGCGAACTTGTTCAGAATCGATCCAGGGCTAACGTCAGAAAGCTCACCGTACTTCGGAGACTACCTTTCTTCGATCCAGGCGGTCGGTCTCCGGGCGCGCCACACCCTCACGGATCACATGGTCCATATTGGGGGTAGCCCATCCGGTAAGTTACCTACCCTAAGTTTCGTGGCTGTCCGAGAGACTACTTGGCTCGCTCAGACTGCTCGCGAATTAGACACGGGATCTGGCCATAGAGCTTCTCAACGAGCTGGATGAACAGCCGAAAAATGGGTTTTTCAATATCTGTGGGTTTCATGGAGAAAGGCTTTTGTCGTGCCTATACTCATCAATGCCCTATCGCTACATGGATCATCTCATGAAGAATCATTTCAATGTTTTGACTGCGCTCTCCATTCTTGCCCTCGCCGCCGTCGGGTGCGCACCGCCGGGCGGTACGGACTCCGACGTAGCGGGCGTCCGGGCCTGGTCGGATGCAATGCTGGCCGCACAGACTGCGGGTGATGTGGACGCCAGTATGGACCTCCTCACCGACGACGCCGTGGGCATGCCTCCGGATGGAACCATCCTCCGGGACGCGGCTGCGTGGCGCGCGTATTGGGAGGACCTGTACAGCGGGGACAGCCTCGAAGCCGACCTCTCCGACGAGGAGTATCAGGCTGACGGCGACTGGGGGTTCGTTAGCGGCACCTGGACCGTTTCGGTCGCCGCCGAGGAAGCTGGTGAGTCACAGCGGGCTGCCGCCTACTTCGTCGTGGTTGTGCACCGCGAAGACGTCGGCGCCTGGAAGCTTGCGCGCGTAATCTGGCACCCCGCTCAGCCTGCAACTGAAGAGTAGCGGCACGTACAAGTTGTGTTCGGACTGCTGGCTGAGGTGGGCAGTCCCGACCTGAGTGAGGCGCCCAGGGCGCCGGTCAACCGAGGCGAGCTTGCGAGCCGACAGCCGCACGAAGTGCGCCCCGAAGGGGTGACGAGCGAAGCGAGGAATCAATCCCTCCGGGCGCGCCATACAATCAACAAGTGTGCGGCCCGTCCTGAGCCTCTGATTTGTACCGTCAAGTTAGCCCATCCGGCGACCGGAAAGTGGGAACGTCTGTCATCTTAGGACCTTAAAATCAACTCCGAGTGGGTACCTGGATCCACAATTTGGGGGCGAAGACCGCCCATCCAGTACCGCTAGCCTACGCCCGTGAATTAACTTGACAGTACCCATTTGCTTACGCCCTGGTGGAGATGGATGTTATCTTTGTACGTACTTAGATAGCTTCACTCCAGGAGTCTTGAGCAATGTCGGTAGGCATCTTTAAAGTAAACGCCGAGTTTACGGACGTGGACGGCGACCCATTGCATGGAGAAAGCTATTCCGTCGCCCTTCTGGACAAAGATCGATTCTTTGATGAAAAACTGGGAGAGGTGCGACTGAGTGTTGATGGTGTTGCAGAATTCCTGATAACTGCGGCGGACATTCTGTCATTTGACTCGATAGGAGAGCGAACTCCGGATCTGTATTTCGTCGTTCGAAAAGACGGCGACGAAATTTATCGATCGGAGGTCTTTGACGATGTCGACTTTGAAGCCAACGATCCGGTGACCGGGAGGCCGAAGGGTCTAACCAGAAAATTTGGTCCGTTCCAGGTAAAAAGCCACTAGCCCTCACACTGGGGCATAGTGCAAGCGAGGCCCCCGAGGCGCCGGTCAACCGAGGCGAGCTTGCGAGCCGACAGCCGCACGAAGTGCGCCCCGATGGGGTGACGAGCCAAGCGAGGAATCAATCTCTCCGGGCGCGCCAATCTGGTAAGCACTTCTACCAGTGCCCAAATCACCGGGCTGTTGTTACGCTGTTCCGGATTGGCAGCAGATCGGGGAACCGTGAATCTACTCGACAGGGCAGAATTGCTCGCACACATGCTCCGCTGGCGGCTGACCTGGGCCCGTCGCGATACCGCTTATCTGCCGCCGGAACCGTTGCCGGACAAATTCATGTCCGCGCGTGCGGCCGTGGACATGATTCCCGATGGTGCCTGTGTTATTTCCTGCGGCATTTCCGGCAATGCGCGTTGTTCGATTTTTTTCTGGGCCCTGCGCGAGCGCTTTGAGCAGAGCGGCTATCCGAATGGGCTCACCTGGATCTCGGTGGGTGGGCAAGGCGGGCGGGGTCGTGCACCCGGCACGGTGGAAGAAGTCGGACTGGACGGTCTCGTGACACGTTACATTGCCGGGCATACCGAAACGGCAAAGTCATTGCTGCGTCTGGCCGATGCACAGCGGCTGGAGCTGCACACCTTGCCGCAAGGTGAAATGACGCACGTCATCGAGGCACAGGGACGTGGCGAGCACCAAGTGCGCAGTCGTACCGGCATTGGTTCGTTCCTGGATCCTCGCGTCGGTCGTGGGTCGCCGGTAACGCCGAACGCGACGATGCAATTTGCACAAGCGCACGGCAATGAAATCATCTATACCTTGCCGGCAATCGATGTTGCCCTGTTCAGCGCACCGTATGCAGACCGCGACGGCAACATCTATTTTCACAACGCGGCGACCATTACCGAGAATATTGAAGCGGCTCGCGCAGCGCGGCGCAACTGTGGACTTGCACTGGTGTCGGTCTCCGGTCTTATCGATCACGACGAAGCTTCAATCGGACTGCCGGCAAACGATGTCGACGTTGTCGTCATCAATCCACGCAATGAGCAGACCGGGTCCGTTCCACAACACGAGCACTGGGCCATGTTTACGGCCGGCGCGAACGTAGACGAGCAGGCGGCGATGTCGCGGCTAAGATTCATCAACAAGATACTGGGGATCACTCCGCGCCGCGGCCGGCTCGACTACGCGCTGGCGCGGCTCGGCGCAAAGACCTTTACTGAAAATGTGCCGGCCGGCGCAACGGTCAATATCGGTGTGGGTCTGGCAGAAGAAGTCTGCCGTGTGCTCTACAATAGTCGCGCGCATGAACAGATTACATTTACTACCGAGTCTGGACCCTATGGCGGATTACCGGCGCCGGGCATTTTTTTTGGTGCGGCGATCAACCCGCAGCGACTCGAATCCTCCGCCTGGATGTTTCATCATTATCACGATCATCTCGACGCGGCCATGCTCGGCTTCCTGCAGCTCGACTCAACCGGTAACATCAATCTTTCCAATCGGGGGCCACGCATGCTGGACTATGTCGGACCGGGCGGTGCACCGAGCATCATCGAATCAGCCAAAACGGTGCTGTTCATCGGCAAGTGGATGATGGGCGCTAAAGTCAGCATCGACGGTGACCGGTTGCGTCTGGACAAACCCGGCAAACCCAAAGTGATCGAAAAAGTTGACGAGGTCACGTTCAACGGCAGTGTTGGTCTGGCGCGTGGCAAAAAAATCTTCTATGTCACGGATCTTGCAGTGCTGGAGCTTACCGATGCCGGGCTGATGTTGCGCGCCGTCATGCCGGGCATCGATATTGAACGCGATCTGCTCGCCAATACCCGAGCCCGTATCGTCGTGCCGGGCGATCCCGCGCCACAAACCGTACCGGCGTCGGTCGTGACTGGCAAGGCTTACCATCTCGCCTGGGCGGACAACAGCGTATGAACGGCGGGGACAGCATCGCGAGCGTGTTGCGATCCCACGGCGTGGAGTTTCTCTTCACGCTGTGTGGCGGGCACATCTCGCCGATCCTCAAGGGCGCGAAAGATGCGGGTATCCGCGTCATCGATGTGCGTCACGAAGCCACGGCCGTATTTGCCGCCGACGCGGTCGCACGCCTCACTGGCATACCCGGTGTTGCTGCGGTAACGGCGGGTCCGGGTGCCACCAACACGATAACGGCCGTGAAGAATGCGCAGCTCGCACAATCACCCGTGGTTTTGCTGGGCGGCGCTGCCGCGACAGCGTTGAAAGGCCGTGGCGCGCTGCAAGACATCGACCAATTGGCATTGTTCAGACCGCACGTGAAGTGGGCACATGCCGTCACTCGTGTGCGCGATCTCGCGCCGACCATACGGCAGGCTTTCCAGATAGCACGCAGTGGTGTGCCCGGCCCGGTTTTCGTGGAATGCCCGGTCGATCTGCTGTACGACGAAGCCGTTGTTCGTGAGTGGTACGCTGCCAGCACACCGCGGGGCAATGGTTTGCCCGACCGGGCGCTGCGGGCTTACCTGAACCATCATGCCCGGCGGCTCTTCGCCGGTTCGGATGCCGCCGGCAACATCTCAGTCGGCGACGTTGGAGCGCTGCGTCCCTCGCGTCGAGTTATCGCTCGTTCAGTCGGACGAATAGCCAAAGCCGAGCGACCGATACTCATCGTCGGCAGCCAGGCGCTCGTAGAATCAGGCCAGGCGGATGTCGTCGCGACCGCCATCGAGCGCATTGGCATGCCGGTTTACCTGTCGGGAATGGCCCGCGGGCTGATGGGTTTATCGCATCCGCTGCACCGTCGGCATCAGCGGCGCAAAGCGCTGCGCGAAGCCGATCTTGTCTTGCTCGCCGGTGTGCCGTCCGACTTCAGACTGGACTATGGGCGTCATGTGCAGCGCCACGCGTGCCTGATATCGGCGAACCGCAGCCGTATCGATCTCAAGCGCAACCGCCGTCCCAATATCGCTGCCCCCGCCGACGCCGGGATTTTTTTGCGTGCGCTGGCTGACGAACTCGAACCGGATGTCAGTGCAGGATGGAGCGACTGGCAGGCGTTACTGCTCGCACGAGATACCGAACGCGAAAGCGAGATCGACATGGACGCAAGCAAGTCCGGAGAGTTCGTCAATCCGGTCACGTTGTGCAGAACGATCGATGCCCAGTTACCCGACAACAGTGTGATCATCGCCGACGGAGGAGATTTTGTAGGCACGGCATCGTACCTCGTGCGACCCAGGAAACCCCTGAGCTGGCTGGACCCGGGCGTCTTTGGAACCCTGGGTTGTGGCGCCGGCTTTGCGCTCGGCGCGAGTCTGTGTCGCCCCGATCACGAAATCTGGATCTTGTTCGGTGATGGTTCAGTCGGCTATGCGCTCGCCGAGTTCGATACTTTCGTTCGTCATAAAATTCCTGTCGTCGCTGTTGTCGGCAATGATGCGAGCTGGGCGCAGATCGCGCGCGAGCAGGTCAAGATGCTCGGTGACGATGTCGGGACAGTGCTGGCACGAAGCAATTATCACGAAGTCGCCGCGGCGCTGGGCGGGCGTGGTGTACTGCTGCAACACGCAGATCAGACCGCAGTCTGCTTGCAGGAGGCCCGGAAAGCCGCCGGCAACGGCGTACCGGCGCTGGTCAACACCTGGTTGGACCGCACCGATTTCCGTGAAGGCTCTCTATCGATGTAGGAAGCCTTCGCTCAGGGCCAGATATCGCGTTGCAGAATGACGGTTGCAAGTCTCTTGATTGCTGTCGTGAGTGCCGCGTCACGCAAGGTCGGATCAGACTGAGACCCGTTGAAGCCGTTTTTGTGCCTTGTCTTGAGAGCAGTCCAGCAATCAACAGTGTCGTCGACGGCGCAAATCATTCGCTGATTGAGGAGGTGCTCGACTTTCTCGAGATCCCACTGTTTGTTTTCCAGGTTTTGCACCCATTCGAAGTAACTGACGACGACACCACCACTGTTGGCGACGATGTCCGGCAATACCAGGATGTTCTTCGCTTGCAGGATTTCATCCGCCGCTGTCGTCACCGGACCGTTTGCAACCTCAACAATAAGTTTGGCTTTGACGTTATCCGCATTGTCTGTTCGGATCTGGCACTCGAGAGCGGCGGGAATGAGGATGTCGCAATCGTAGGCCAGCAACTCCTCGTTGCTGATCGCAGTGGACTCCGGCAGCCCGACAACACTGCCGTGCTCTTTTTTGTAGGCCAGCACTTTCTCCGGGTCCAGCCCGCTGTCGGAGCTGATTCCTCCGCCAGAGTCGCTGACGGCAACTATGCGGGCACCGGCATCATGGAACAGGCGTGCTGCAGTCCCGCCGGCATTGCCGTATCCCTGTATAGCCACGCGAGCGCCGTCGAGTATTGGCATGCCCGGGACGACCCCACGCATCAACAGTTGCTGGGTCGCGTACAAGCTGCCTCTTGCTGTCGCTTCGTCGCGGCCGACTGAGCCACCGAGCTCCAGCGGCTTGCCAGTGACAACGGCACGATTGTTTTGTCCCGGATGCATCATGTCAAAAGTGTCATAGATCCATGCCATGGTTTGCTGGTCGGTATAAACATCCGGCGCAGGGATGTCAGTGTGCGGGCCAATCGCGTCGCCAAGCTCGGTCACGAACCGCCGTGTGATGCGCCGTAATTCGCCTCGACTCAGCTCTTTCGGGTTACACGCGACGCCGCCTTTCGCGCCTCCGAAGGGCAGATCGGCCACGGCGGTCTTCCACGTCATCAATGCAGCGAGTGCTGCGACCTCAGCTTCGGATACGTCCGGGTGATAACGAATGCCACCCTTGCCCGGGCCGCGCACACGATTGTGCAAAACGCGAAAACCATGAAATGTCTGTATTGAACCGTCATCCATATGAATAGGAAAACGCACGTGAATCGTGCGTTTGGGGTTGATCAGGTATTCGACCAGTCCGACCTTGAGATCATCGATCCAGCTCAGAGCACGCTCGAACTGACTTCGGGCGTTTACAAAGAGGTTCAGTTCGTCTGCATGTACCGTTGGCATGTCCATAGCGAGCCTCTATGATGGAAACGTTCCGGGAAGTCAAATGATGGCACCCGGCGCAGGCTGGCGCGGTAGGTAGATACGCGTATCTACGGTCCTGACGCTGATGATTGACCAGGTGTCCGTCAAGCCATATCCTGCTCAGCCGGCACCCATCGTCAGCGGAAATTAAATCCTGGCTCATTTATACTTTGCCCTGCGAAATTTAACTGGAGAGAGCAATGAAGAATTTGCCAAAAGTATGTTTTCTGGGTTTTAGTTTTCTTGCTGCGGCAATTTCCTGCTCATCGCCTTCCAGTGACCTGACAGAAGAGATTGTCAGGGGCGTGGTAACTAAAATGGAGCGTGCAGTTGATAACAGGGATATTGACGGATTTTCAGAAGCATTAAGTGACGACGTTACTATCGTTATGAACATCAGAATGCGAGGTCAGACACAGGTTTTGAGACCCTCCAAGCAAGAATATGTGTCAATGCTGGAGCAATCATGGTCTGTGTCCAAGAATTATAAATACAGCAGGTCAAACCTGAAAATTGATATTCAGGGAAATCGAGCAGTTGTCACAGCAGATGTTAGTGAGTCGATGACCGTTCAAGGCCGAAATATTTCCGCTGAAACGCATGAAGAGGTAACCATAAAAATGGTAAATTCGAAGCCGTTGGTTACCAATGTGATCGGCCATACAACGATGTAAATCGCGAGGGGGGAATCATGTCCGAAATACAGGAATCAGATGTCAGGCAAACGCCATGGCACCTTTGGGTGATTGGTGGCATAGCACTGGTGTGGAACGCAATGGGCGCGTTTGACTATGTCATGACGCAGACCGGGAATGAAGCGTATATGAGCGGTTTTACGCCCGAGCAACTTGCGTTCTTTTACGGTTTCCCGCCTTGGGTGGTTGCTGCCTGGGCCATTGCCGTGTGGGGTGGCGTACTTGGCGCGCTGTTGTTGTTGCTTCGCAGGCGTCTCGCAGTTTCGGTATTCCTCATCTCGCTCGTCGCGATGGTGATCACGACGTTTCACAACTACTTCTTGTCCAATGGTATGGAGGTTAGTGGAGATGCTTTTTCCCTGATCTTCACTGCCGCGATTTTCCTTATCGCGCTTGCACTGTTTCTCTACGCCCGCGCGATGCATAAGCGAAATGTACTCGGCTAACAAAGCGCTGCACCCGACCGCGATTCCGCTGCGCTTCATAGCCACTAATGAAAGACTGCTCTGAATCAGACTTTTACTTTTCGTCCGATTTCGACAGCTTTTTAGTGAGCCGATAGAGAAACTCTTGGCCTTCAAAAAACGACTTGATGATAATGCGCTCATTCTGCCCATGCGCCCGATTGTCGGCAATGTCTGAGAAAAGACCTGAGACGCCGTATACAGGCGTACCAGCGTTACGCAGATATAGTCCGTCGGTCGCACCGGTACTCATCATCGGTATGACCGGCACTCCCGGCCACATTTCTTCAGTGACACTTTCGATCGCACCGAGGATTTCCGGCGTCAGTGGCGACGGAGGGGACGGAGTGGCGTCCCAAATCGTCGTGACCGTCAACTGTGCATCCCCAATAACCGTTACCAGCGTATCTCGAACTACGTCGATCGATTCACCCGGCAGCACGCGACAATTCACTGTTGCTCGCGCGCGCTGTGGCAGCGCGTTTTCAGCATGCCCGGCCTGCAGCAAAGTCGCAACACAGGTCGTGCGCATGCGCGAGTTGTAAAAAGGCGTGCGGGAAAGATAGGCGGCAGCTGCCGGGTCCGGCGGTTCTTGTATGATGCCCCGCATCGCAGCGGCAAGGTCGCCTTCTTCGAGATCTGCAGTCCGCTCGAAAAATATCCGTGTAACGTCGTTGAGGACGACGGGAAAATCATAAGCACGGATACGAATCAATGCATCCGCAAGTCGGTAGATCGCATTGTCTTTCACAGGCAGCGAACTGTGGCCGCCGGGGTTTCTTACTTCAAGCATGAAAGTTAGATAGACTTTTTCACTCGCCTGCACGCCATTCGCGATGTGAATGCCATCTCTGATTGCACCACCTCCGCCCTCGTTCAATGCGTACTCGGCATCGATCAAGTCCGTGTGATTTTCCAAAAGCCAGGCCACGCCATTGTTTGTGCCGCCTTCCTCGTCGGCAGTCAGCGCTACGATGATGTCACGATCCGGTTGAAAGCCCTCCCGCTTCAGGCGAATCAGGTTGGCGATATAAATCGCTACTTCGTCCTTGTCGTCGGTTGTGCCTCTACCGTAGTAATATCCTTCCTGCTCCGTGAACGAGAACGGATCGAGAGTCCAGTCAGCCGGATCTGCCTCGACGACGTCAATATGTGCGAGCAGGAGTAAGGGTTTACGGCCGATATCGCGGCCTCGATAACGAACAACCAGATTGCCTCTGTTTTCCACTGGGCCAAGTACACGCACGTCTTCCTCGGCAAATCCTTCGGCGATCAGGTGTGCGGCCATTGCAGCTACAGCGGTCGTCGTATTGCCGGTGCTGTGCGTAGTGTCAATCTCGATAAGTTCGCGCAGAAAATCCTTTGCCATTTTCTGATGCGGCAGGAGATTGGGGTCCAGCATCGATCCGGACGGACCGGCCGTCGATTCCGTTGCTGTTGTGTCTGTGTCTTCGCCGCTGCACGAAACCATAAGACAAGCCATTAATACGAGCGGCAATGCGGAAAGGTGTGTCGATCGAGTTATTGTCATTTCTCTACCCCGGACCAAAGTGGCGTGCCTAACGATCTCACTGTCGCAGCTTTCGTGGCCATTTGCCACAGCCCGCTAGTCGCTGTGCTTGTAAACCGTACCAAAGAGATAGTCGCAGATCGGGTAGGTAATGTTGAAGTTGTACCGGGTCATCAGACGCTTGTCGTGATGACGTGTATGATGCCCTCTCAGGCGATCCATAAACGGCAGTCTGCCGACCCAGGATTGTGGATCCATATGGTAGGCCAAATGCAGCAACTCGTAATTGAGGAAATACAGGATCGCGGTTAGTACAAACAGAAAAGAAACGTTCGGCGAGATCAGGAAATACAGCAGCGCGCCTGTCGGCAAGACGATACAGCCGTTGACGAACAGCAGCATAATTGGTGGAAACAGGGTCGCCTTGAAGTCCTGAGTCGTATCATAAGTGGTGACCTCATCGGTGAAGAACGAGTGGTGTTCGATGGCGTGGCGCCTATAGACCAGGCCAAGAAATCGTGTTTCGTGATGCATCGGTCCTCTGTGGGCGAGGTATTCACTTAGATTGGCATAGAGAAATGTCAGTGGAATCGTCAGCCATTCCAGCGGGCTTATTTCCTCGAGCATCATGGCGCTTAGCAAAGCGATGAACAGACTGACGCTGATGGTCGTGCCGAGATGCAACGGGCCGGAGTAATGCCGTGAAATATTGCGTTCACGATATTCTGCTCTGGCTTGTTCAACGGTATCTAGCGCCATGAATGTTCTCCCGTCAACGGCGAATTCGTGTCACGTAGCGGCCGGAGCATGGAACGGTCTATGACAATTGCCAGGCAGTTATCGGGCATCGTCACCTGGGAAGTCGGCGCTCATTGGTAAGACCGACTAACGCTGGCCATAGTTCAATTCAAATCTGTTCATACCGATCCTCATACGAGCCTTTTCCACATAGTCTAGGTTGCCGACAAGGCGTTCGAGCAAACCTCACGAAATCGACAATCTAGGCCATGGTACCGGTCTTGCGAGGTGCCGCTGCATTTGAATATCCTGGTTCCAGGTAATCGCGCGTAAATGAGTCAACATCGACCACTTCACGACTTGCACGCTGCGCCTCACGTATTAAATTCGCTTGAATCGCATCTAACTGTCCACCTTCGAGCCCACGTGAAACCAGTTCCTCGTAATTATCCAGAGTGACGACCTCACCGAAGGCTGCCTTTAGAGCTGTTTCAGACCGGGCCGCCGCCAACACGGCTTCAAAGGCACACCGTACACGGCCTGCCGCATCGTCTCCACATGATTTGTAGATTCCGTCAGTAAGGCGATCGCGCGCAGGATTATTCGTAATCAAAATTCGTGCGACATGCTTGCCCAGAGAATCAGAGGGCTCTCGATACGGGTGCCCAAGCGGAAAAATAATCAACTTGATTAGTTTACCCATCCAGCGAATCGGGAAGTTTCGCAAAATGTTAATTAGCCGATTCTGAACGATAAACAAACTGTCACGCATCGCCCATTTGACAAGTGGGAGATCTTCACTCGGTCGACCATCATCCTCAAATTTCTTGAGTACTGCACTAGACAGATACAGGTGGCCCAAAACATCCGCCAACCGCCCTGATAATTTTTCACGAAATTTAAAAGTGCCGCCAAGCACCAGTAATATCAAATCAGCCGTGAATGCGAAAGCCGATGTCAGGCGAGTGATTTGCCGATAAAAGTGTTGGGTTGGCCCATCAACCGGTGCGCGAACAAAGCGCGCACCGGTCAAACCAAGAACCAGCGATCGCACACCATTGCTGATTGTAAACCCCATATGGCCAAAGAATGCGCTGTCAAAGTCCGCTTTGGCCTTCTCCGGGTCCGATTCCTTGGCCGCCCGCATTTCTCTGAGAAGATAAGGATGCGCACGAATCGCTCCCTGCCCGAAGATAATCATCGTGCGTGTCAGGATGTTAGCTCCTTCCACTGTAATACCGATCGGTATCGCCTGATAAAACAGATTGAGATAATTGTTCGGCCCTTGCATGATGCCTTTACCGGCATGGATATCCATAGCGTCATTCATGGTATGACGATTGCCTTCCGTCAGATAATATTTCGAGATAGCGGTAAGGACGCTCGGCTTTTCGCCCAGCCCAAGTGCAACCAGCGTGAGCAGGCGCCCGGCGTCCATTCGATACGCGTTACCTGCAATGCGAGCAAGGGCTTCTTCGACACCTTCGAAATAGGCTATTGGCATCTTAAACTGTTTACGGATTCGAGCGTACGCGCCGGTTAGGTGAGCTGCTGACTTGGCGCCGGCCACGCCAAGTGAAGGCAATGAAATTGCTCGTCCGGCAGCGAGGCTTTGTACCAACATTCGCCAACCTTGACCGATGCGCTGCTGGCCTCCAATGACGAAGTCCATTGGCACGAATACGTCTTTCCCCTCGGTCGGGCCATTCATAAAGGCCGCACCGCTTGGTAAATGTCGACGTCCGATTTCCACGCCGGGGGTCGCAACCGGAATAAGCGCGCAAGTTATGCCTCGATCCTCTGTTTCGCCAATTAGATGGTCAGGATCAAGTACGCGGAATGCAAGCCCAAGAACTGTAGCAACGGGTGCAAGAGTGATGTAGCGCTTACTCCAGTTAATTCGTAAGCCGAGAACCTCTTCTCCATCCCACGTACCCTTGCACACGATGCCATTGTCGGGAATTGCTCCGGCATCTGAGCCTGCCGATGGTGCAGTCAACGCGAAGCACGGAATTTCATCGCCACAGGCGAGAGGCGGCAAATACTGCTGGCGTTGTTCTTCAGTGCCGTAGTGCATCAACAGCTCACCGGGACCAAGAGAATTCGGCACCATAACAGTCACTGCTGCGGTTAAATTGCGGCTTGCGATTTTCATGACGACTGCCGAATTGCCCAGTGCGGAAAATTCTAAACCGCCGTAGTCCTTTGGAATAATCATGGCAAAAAACCGATTCTTCCGTAGGAATGTCCATACCTCTGGCGGCAGATCCTTATGCTCGTGGATTTGCCAGTCATCTAGCATTCCCATCAACTCTTCAACGGGCCCGTCAAGAAACGCCTGTTCTTCTTCCGACAACGCGGGCTTCGGACTTTTCAGCAATTTGCTCCAATCCGGATTACCGCTAAAAATCTCGGCATCCCACCAAACGGTGCCAGCATCAAGCGCTTCCTGTTCAGTCTGTGACAATGTCGGGAGCGCCTTTCTAAACCAGCTAAACAATGAATCGCTGATGAACTTACGGCGCAGCGGAATGATGCACAACAAGAGCAGAGCCACTGCAATGGCTGCAGCAAGCACAAGCGGCATCAAATTGTCTCCCGGTGAGATCGCGATGACAGTCGCGAAAGAACCGGTAGCGAGTGTCCAAACCAAAAGCCTTGCGCGTACATACGCAAGTCCTAGAATCATAGAGACCAGAATCAGTGTTGCTATACCTGACATATTTTTGGCCACTCCTTTTCGGAAATATTGACAAATGCGAGCGTGTTAATCGGCATTCGCACAGCGTTTTCCCTCATTAGCATCGATTTCTTGTTCAATTCCACCGATCAAATCCTTGCTTTGCGTCAGAAACTGCGACTCGCTGTTCAATATGCACTTGAACAGTGCGTGCTTCATTTTCAAAGGGTCAACATGGATCGCCTCCGGCACTGCACTCAAGACGATTTCAATTAATCGGCTGGCTGAATCCAGCCTCCCCCGAAGATAGTCGTGCTCGCGTGAGCGGCGACTAAAAAAAGCACCGAAATGGCCCAGCTCAATTCCCTTGAGTGTCGAAGCGCCGCCGTTGCTGCAAGGGCCCTGTCCGTCTTGCGGGCTGATGCGATCAACCTTAATCGCTTGCAGCTCAAGAGAATCATCATCTCGTATCAGAGGAAAGGTTGCCGTGTCAAAAAACGGAAAGCCCAGATATGCGGTAAGAATTTCCTTTCGTATCTCAGGTGAAGTAACCTTTTGGCAGATATCGGCGAAGAGGGCATCCATGTCATGATCCAACGACAAAAGGTTCAGTCGTTCTCCTATGCTCTGCATTAGTGCGGGCAGTTTCTGATGAATATTTTTCTCATCCACAAAGACGCGCTCAGCTGCCTCATTAAAAGTCGCGCCGTAGAACGTCACTCCCAGGCGCTCCGTGCATCTGCCTAATGCGACAAATATTTTCTCCTTCGCCTCACACAACGACCGATTCGCCGTATCGTCAACTGACGCGGACCGATAAAGGTCGTTAACTGTGCGAATTACAAAGCGCAATCTTCGCATGCGAAAAGATACATCGAAGATCTTAAGGAATACAACGAACTCGCTGTTTTCTGCGTCGGACCACTTGTTCAGCAACCCACCCCTTTCTGCCCACTTCTCAAGTGCTTCACGCAAATGAAGGGCAGAAGCCGATTTCTGGTTTTGATGATAGTAGCGGTTCAACAGATCCGCGATGCCATCGATCAGTGACGAGATTTTGAGATGTACATAGCCTGCATAGGTATAGCCGGCTTCTCGTGTGGCAACGCCGTTGCAGCACTCTCGCAATTCTTGTAATTGCACTACCGAAGGTTCGTATATCGCATCGAGATCAACCACTGATTGCATTAATTCTGCAACACGAGATCTGCAGATCGTAATCACGCCGCGAATATTTTCAATGCGTCGGTTGAGCTTCAAAACCGCGTCGATATCATTATGCACGGGCTCATTTCGCGGAATTACGGATAGCGAGCCGATCAATGTTCGAAAAAACCCTGGCGGAGATTCCGGGGAGGGCGAAACATTTGTCTGCGGGTTTGGATCAATAAAGAGCAGTCTTCGATCTACCTGACGTTGTGCGGGTCGATTCAATATAGCTTTGATAGCATTGCTAAATGGCTTGTTGTTGACGACGCCGCCATCAATGAAGGACGCATCACACGGATCAAGCCCTGCTTGCAGAAGCGGCAAAAGCGTTCGCTTGATAAATGACTCCCGATCAGGCCAGCTTTGACTGCGTTTTCTTAACAAACCATCTATTTCCTTGATCTGGATCGGCGGGAAGGCGCCCGCGTAGGACGACGTGGCCCGTGCGGCTAGAGCCAAACCTGGAATGTTGCTCGCCTGAAAATCGCTGACCTGTTCCCCGGCGGCGGTCTGAACATGCACGAATCGCCACGTATGCAGGTGTTCGCGTTCAACAATAATCGGGGGGTCGTGCAAGGGCAATGCCTGAGGGTAGCCGTAAAAATCGGTCACACTGATCAGGCACTCCAGCTTATGGCCACGTGGCAGCAGAGATTCCAAGGGATCACATTGATACTCCATACTTGCCAGTGCGTCCAGAAGCATTGCGCTTAATCGCTCGCCGGAAAACGGGGGGCGAAACCATGGACCTCGCACCAACGACGAGAATTGTCGGTAACTTTCGGGATCAGCTAACAAACGATTTAGCTTGTCTTTCGACCATCGGCGAATCAACGGCCGCATGTACAAGCGGTGCCACTTACGCGGATGGTCGGCAGGCTCCATCAATTGTTTTATATCTGCACCTTGCAGCCACATTTCACGATGTGTATCCATTGGCAAATCGTGCGCGAGCGAACGGCTGAGCATAATCGCGTTAATACCACCGGCCGATGCACCTGCAACAACATCAACGAGCACACGCAAGTCTATGCAATCACCTATCGACTTCAACAGCTCATAGTAGAGGCGCTCTGTATCAGTTTCCCGTACTGACTGCGATTGTATTGCTTCGTCGTATGTCATGGTGGCACGTTTCTTTGGCTCAAGGCTATGCAAAACTTTGGAGGCCCGCACCAGCTTCTGAATTTCCTTGGTGATGCCATGCATATATACCGCAAGCGACGCTCCGCCATAGATAACTAAAGCTAATCTTAGTTCGCGTTTCTTCATTTAGCGGCAGTGAACACAAGGCCTGGTCGCAGCAGCGGTCGCAAATTCGATCATCGAATCTCGATCTCGACGAAGTCACGTTGCGATTGACCGAAATTACATTGCTGACGGCGCCCGAATTTTTGCACCGCATCCACCGTCATTTCGTTCCATTGGGCCACCCAACACGGCGCTCGTGTGACGGCAAACAACTCCGTAAACATCGACGTCGGGAAATCCGTGGCTTTACTCATATCTTTTCTGCGTATTTGTATAGAAAATCATAACGACGACCACGCCGCCCGATCGACGATGCCTGTTAACTCTAAATGCTTTCCTGCGCGCAAGACTTCGATGACGAACGGATCACCGTCCCGCAATTGCTCCAGATCCCGGCGAATGCGAGCGAAGTCGTGTGGTTGTGTACAGCTCGCTCCGTGAATCGACAGGATTACATCACCACCCAACATGAAGTCACGGTTGAAAATTCGTGTGACGGTGGTGCCCGCCTTGAGACCTGCGTGACTTGTCAAGGAATCTTCAGCCACATGCTGCACTAACAATCCTCCTCCTGTCGGTACATTTAATATGGCAGAAAATTCGGGGCCGAGAAAAACTGCGTCGAATCCGGTCCAGAAAGA
>Ga0255058_10001005_pt1 | contig 16159 bp, 14 predicted proteins | sample Cases_109_9_MG_FD_188637 | JGI IMG/M metagenome (GOLD analysis project Ga0255058, IMG submission 188637) | Seawater microbial communities from Amundsen Gulf, Northwest Territories, Canada - Cases_109_9 | ecosystem: Environmental > Aquatic > Marine > Gulf | place: Canada: Northwest Territories... | reverse complement strand
GCGGCGGCGCCGGCAAAGTCTATCTGTACACCAGCAACCCGGACATCGCCACCGGCGACGGCATCGCCATGGCCTGGCGGGCGGGTTGTCGCGTCGCCAACATGGAGTTCATCCAGTTCCATCCGACCTGCCTTTACCACCCGGAAGCCAAATCTTTTCTGGTGACCGAGGCTCTGCGCGGCGAGGGCGCGCGCCTGCTGCTACCCGATGGCACCCCGTTCATGCAGCGATTCGATGCCCGCGCCGAGCTCGCGCCCAGGGATATCGTCGCACGCGCCATCGATCACGAGATGAAGCGACTGGGCATCGATTGCGTCTACCTGGATATTTCGCACCAATCGAAAGACTTTATCCGCTCGCGCTTTCCCACCGTCTACGCACGCTGCCTGTCCCTGGGTTTCGATCTCGCGCGCGAGCCCGTTCCCGTGGTCCCGGCCGCCCACTACGTGTGCGGCGGTGTCGTCAGCGATACCCAGGGCCGCACCGATGTGGACGCTCTGTACGCCATCGGTGAAGTGGCATTCACGGGCTTGCACGGTGCTAACCGCTTGGCCAGCAACTCGCTGCTCGAGTGCATGGTATTCGCCGAGTCGGCGAGCGTGCACCTGCGCACCCATATCGGCGACTGGCCGGCACCGCCAAACATCGCCGAGTGGGATGAAAGCCGGGTCACGGACTCCGACGAAGAAGTGGTCGTTTCCCACAACTGGGACGAGCTGAGGCGATTCATGTGGGACTACGTGGGCATCGTGCGAACCAGCAAACGCCTGGAACGCGCTCAACGTCGCGCCAAGCTGCTGTTGTCCGAGATCGACGAGTACTACGGTAACTTCCGCATCAGCAACGACCTCATCGAGCTCAGAAACCTGGCGGTGGTGGGTAGTTTGATCATCGAGTCGGCGCTGGCGAGGCACGAGAGTCGGGGACTGCATTACACGTTGGATTTTCCGGAGGCGGATACCAGTAGCGCGCCGGCCGATACGGTGTTGACGCCGCCTGGTTTTGAGGCCGACTGATGCCAAGAGAAAAAAGAGGGGACAGTATACCTATTTCCGTGTACTGCCATCCTTGAGCGATCACGAATGGGGAAATAGGTATACTGTCCCCTCTTTTTTCCTGCCGCCTCGCCGATCAAGCCCGCGTTAGGGGGAATGCCATCACCGCCTGGATGCTGCTCTCGCCGGCGGCGATCATGAACAGCCGCTCCAGGCCCACGGCGACGCCGGCGCAGTCCGGCAACCCATGCGCGAGGGCGGCGAGGAGCCGCTCATCCGCGGGCATCTGCGCTAACCCCAGGCGCTTTCGCGCGACTCCATCGGCGGCAAAGCGTTGCCGTTGCTCATCGGCGTCGGCAAGCTCATGGTAACCGTTCGCGATCTCGATACCGTTCAAGAACAGCTCGAAGCGTTCCGCTACCGGCGGCTGCGTGGCGCGTACGCGCGCAAGCGCCGCCTGACTCGCCGGGAAGTCGTACACATAGACGCGCCCATCGCGCAAGGCCGGCTGCACCGTATGGCTGAAGAGAAAGTCCAGCAGCATGTCACGCTCCGCGGGACTGTCGCCTGAGAGCATCAAGCCCGAGTCCTCGGCGCGGGCCAGTAACGCATGCGTGCTCGCTTCGAAAACGTCGAGCCCGCCGTGCTCGACGAAAGCATCGCGATAGGTCAGCCGGCGCGTCGTCCCCGCGGATCCCAGCACCCGATCCATCAACGTATCCAGCTCGTCCATGAGTCCGTGGTGGTCGAAGCCGGGCCGGTACCATTCCAGCAGGGTGAATTCCGGATTATGCAGGCGGCCGCTTTCCGCGTCGCGAAAGGCCCGGCATACCTGATAGATGGGTCCGCTGCCCGCGGCCAGAAGACGTTTCATGGCGAATTCGGGGGATGACTGTAAGTAAAACTGCCCACTCGCGGCACCGCCGGCGTGGCAGATCGTGCTGAGGCTGGCAATGTGCACGTCGCTGGCTCCGCTGCGAGCCATGGCCGGCGTCTCCACCTCGAGCACATCGCGCTCGGCGAAGAACGCCCGGATCAGCGCAAGCCCCCGTGCCCGCAGGCGTAGCGCTTCGAGGCCGGCGGTCGGCCGCCAATCGCAGTCGGATTGCTCGTCCGGATTGCTCATCCGAATCGCCGTTCACTCCTTTACGCGTGACACATACTCGCCGGTGCGGGTATCGATTTTGATGAGCTCGCCTTCCTCCACGAACAGCGGCACCTTGATGGTGGCGCCGGTTTGCACGGTCGCCGGTTTGGTCGCGCCGCTGGCGGTATCGCCGCGCAACCCGGGATCAGTGTTGCTGACTAACAGGCTGACGAAGTTCGGCGGCACCACCAGTATCGGCGTGTCGTTCCACAGGGTCACGGTGCAGGAGTCCTGCTCTTTGAGCCAGTTGGCGGCGTCGCCGACGACTTCCTTGCCCGCCGTATGCTGCTCGTAGCTCTCCTCGTCCATGAAGTGCCATTCCGTGCCGTCGTTGTAGAGATACTGGAGCGTCGCCTCGACCACGTCCGCGGCCTCGACCGATTCTCCGGATTTGAAGGTACGTTCGATGACCCGCCCGGTCTTCAGATTGCGAAACTTCACACGGCTGAAGGCCTGACCCTTGCCCGGCTTGACGAACTCGTTCTCGATGATCGTGCACGGGTCGTTGTCGATCATGATCTTGAGACCGCTCTTGAATTCGTTCGTACTATAGCTTGCCATTACTTTCGCTCTATAAATTAGTGAGTTATTGGCTTTTTATAATCCATAAGATTAAGAAATACGGGGTTCTGACTAAAGTTCCCGACCGCAGCCGCCGATATACAGCTGAACGGATTTACCCCCCTCCTCCTCCCTAGTCCGTTCCTTGGCCGAGACCAGTGGTCTCGGCTTTTTTTGTCAGTCGCTCGCCACCAGCTGCTCTACCCGCTGCAGACCCCTGGGGAGCTTTCTGCCACGGCGGCCGCGACCGACCTGGTAGTCCTCGAGATCGGCGGCTTTGAGCGTCACGTGCCGCTTGCCAGCGTGCACGGTCAGCTGCCCACCGTCCGGCACTATCGCAATAGCGACCACGAATTCCTCGCGCGCCTTCAGACGCGCCGGTGGCACCTGGATGATCTTGAGTCCCTTGCCGCGACCGAGCAGCGGCAGCTCTTCGAGCTCGGTCACCAGCAGGTATCCCGATGAGGTCACGGCCGCCACCCAGCCATCGTCATTGTCGCGCACCGCCTGGGGGATGAGTACGCCTGCGTTGTTCGGCCGCGTGAGCACCGCCTTACCGGCTTTGTTCTTGGAAAGCAGGTCGCCCAGCCGGGCGACGAAGCCGTAGCCCGCGTCCGACGCGAGCAGGTAGCGATCGTCGGCATCGCCGATCATGACACCGGCGAAGAGCGCGCCGGCCGGCGGTTTGACGCGGCCGGACAGCGGCTCTCCCTGGCCGCGCGCCGAGGCCAGCGTGTGCCCCGCAAGCGTGTAGCTGCGCCCGGTGGAGTCCAGGAATACCGCCGACTGGTTAGTGCGGCCGCGGTCGAAGGCCTTGAATGCATCACCGGACTTGTACGCAAGAGTCAGGGGATCGATGTCGTGGCCCTTGGCAGCGCGTACCCAGCCGCGCTCCGAGAGCACTACCGTAATCACCTCCGAAGGAATCAGTGTCGTCTGGTCCATGATCTGGGCGGCCTCGCGTTCGACGATGGGCGATCGGCGATCGTCGCCGTAGCGCTCCGCGTCGGCGATGATCTCGTCACGGATGAGACGCTTGAGACGCCGCCGGTCCTTGAGCGTCTTCTGCAGCCCCTGGCGTTCCTCGCTCAACTCCTCCTGCTCGCCGCGGATGCGCATTTCCTCCAGTTTCGCCAAATGGCGCAACTTCAAATCGAGGATCGCCTCCGCCTGGATGTCGCTCAAGGCGAAGCGCTTCATGAGCACCGGTTTCGGCTTGTCCTCGCTGCGGATGATGGCGATCACTTCGTCGATGCTGAGGAACGCGACCAGATAGCCTTCCAGAACATGCAGCCGCGCATCTACCTTCTCGAGCCTGTGCTCGAGGCGCCTGCGCACGGTATCGATGCGAAACGTCAGCCACTCGGCGAGCAGATCACGGAGATTCTTCAGCTGCGGCCGTCCGTTGACGCCGATGACGTTCATATTGACCCGGTAGCTGCGCTCCAGATCCGTGCTCGCGAACAAATGCGACATGAGCCGATCCACGTCGACGCGATTGGATCGCGGCACGATGACCAGCCGGGTGGGACTCTCGTGATCGGATTCGTCGCGCAGATCCTCCACCAGGGGTAGCTTCTTCGCCAGCATCTGCGCCGCGATCTGTTCCAGCACCCGTCCGCCGCTGACCTGATAGGGAAGCGCCGTGACGACGATGTTGCCGTCCTCGCGCTCGTAGCGGGCGCGCATGCGCAATGAGCCGTTGCCGCTCGCGTACATGGCCTTGATGTCCTTGGGCGAGGTGATGATCTCCGCCTCGGTGGGAAAATCCGGGCCCTTGATGTGCTGGCAGAGACCGGACAGCGTCGTCTTCGGATCCTCCAGAAGCCGCACGCAAGCCGTGGCCACTTCACGCAGGTTGTGGGGCGGAACATCCGTGGCCATGCCGACGGCGATGCCGGCGGCGCCGTTCAGCAGCACGTGGGGAAGGCGTGCGGGCAACATGGCCGGCTCGTCCAGGGTGGCGTCAAAATTCGGCACCCAGTCGACGGTGCCCTGGCCGAGCTCCGCGAGCAACACGGCGGCGAAGTTGGTCAATCGCGATTCCGTGTAGCGCATGGCCGCAAAAGATTTCGGGTCGTCCACCGAGCCCCAGTTTCCCTGCCCGTCGATGAGCGGATAGCGGAAGGAGAAGGGCTGCGCCATCAGCACCATGGCATCGTAGCAGGCGGTCTCGCCGTGGGGATGAAACTTGCCGAGCACGTCACCCACCGTGCGCGCGGACTTCTTGTATTTCGCGCCCGCGTTGAGGCCGAGCTCCGACATGGCGTAAATAATGCGCCGCTGCACCGGTTTCAAACCGTCGCCGATGTGGGGCAAGGCGCGATCGAGAATCACGTACATGGAGTAATCCAGGTACGCCTTCTCGGTGAAGTCCTTCAGCGGGATCCGTTCGACGGGTTCGTTCAGTTGCTCAGTCATGGCCTGCTATTCAAACCTCTCAATCAAACCTCCGCGAGATCGCCCTTTTTCTCGAGCCAGGATTTGCGATCCCCGGCGCGCTTCTTGGCGAGTAGCATATCCATGATCGCGTGGGTACCGTCGCCGGATTTTGTCGTGAGCTGCACCAGGCGGCGTGTGGTGGGTGCGATGGTGGTTTCCCGAAGCTGCAGCGGATTCATCTCGCCCAGACCCTTGAAACGCTGCACGCTTACTTTGCCCTTGCGTTTCTCGGCAGCGATGCGATCCAGCGTGCCCCTCTTCTCGTCGTCATCCAGCGCATAGAAGACTTCCTTACCGACGTCGATGCGGTAGAGCGGCGGCATGGCGACGTAGACATGGCCGTTCTCCACCAGCGGCGCGAAGTGGCGCATGAACAGCGCGCACAGCAGCGCGCCAATGTGGGCACCGTCGGAATCCGCATCCGCGAGGATGCAGACTTTTCCGTAGCGAAGCCCCTCGAGATTGCTGCTGCCGGGATCTACGCCGACGGCCACGGAAATATCGTGCACCTCCTGGGAGCCGAGCACCTCGGTGGCTTCGACCTCCCAGGTGTTGAGGATCTTTCCACGCAGCGGCATGACCGCCTGAAACTCCCGGTCGCGGGCCTGCTTGGCGGATCCTCCAGCGGAGTCACCCTCGACCAGAAACACCTCCGTACGCGCCACGTCCTGGGAGGTGCAATCGGAGAGCTTTCCGGGAAGCGCCGGCCCGCTGGTGATTTTCTTGCGCACCACCTTCTTGCGGTTGCGCAGGCGCAGCTGCGCACTGCTGATGGCGAGCTCCGCGATGCGATCGCCGGATTCAGGATGCTGATTCAGCCACAGGCTGAATGCGTCCTTGGTGACGCCCGATACGAACGCCGCACATTCCCGGGACGACAACCGATCCTTGGTCTGGCCGGTGAACTGGGGCTCGGTGACCTTTACCGACAGCACGTAGCCGAGGCGCTCCCAGATGTCGTCGGGCGTGAGCTTCACACCGCGGGGCAAGAGGTTGCGGAACTCGCAGTACTCGCGAAGCGCCTCCAGAAGCCCGGCGCGGAATCCGTTCACGTGGGTGCCGCCCTGGGTCGTGGGGATCAGATTTACGTAGCTCTCCTGGGGACCATCGCCACCCTCCGGGAGCCACACGGCGGCCCAGTCCGCGGCCTCGGAGTTGCCCTCGAAGCTACCGAGAAAGGGCTCCTCGGGTATGGTCGCGAGGCCTTCGAGGGCGTCCAGGAGGTAGTCGGCAAGGCCGTCTTCATAGAACCATTCCTCGCTCTCACCGCTGGTCTCGTCATCGAAGCGCACCTTGAGACCGGGGCACAGCACCGCCTTGGCGCGCAACGCGTGCTTGAGCCGCGGCACGGAAATCTTCGCCGAGTCGAAATAGCGCGGATCCGGCCAGAAGCGGATGGTAGTGCCGGAATTGCGCTTGCCGACGCTGCCCACCACCTCGAGCTCGCTCTTCTTTTCGCCACCGGCGAAGGCCATGTTGTATTCCTGACCGCCGCGTTTTATCCAAATTTCAAGATTCTTCGACAGCGCGTTGACCACCGATACGCCAACACCGTGCAGCCCGCCTGAAAATCGGTAGTTCTTGTCCGAGAACTTAGCGCCCGCGTGCAGGCGTGTGAGAATGAGCTCGACGCCCGATATTTTTTCTTCAGGGTGCACATCCACCGGCATACCCCGGCCGTCGTCGCAGACGCTCACCGAGCCGTCTTTGTGCAGTGTGACATCGAGTCTGGTGGCGAAGCCGACGACGGCCTCGTCGACACTATTATCGATGACTTCCAGGGCCAGATGATTGGGGCGCGCCGTGTCCGTGTACATGCCAGGGCGCTTGCGCACCGGCTCGAGACCCGTCAGTACTTCGATGTCGGAAGCGTCGTAGCTGGCGGTCATTTCCAACTATTTACCAAGATCGGGGTCACTGGGCGCGATGCGCGCGCGCCGGGGATCGTGCAAGACCAGGCGCGCTAGCACGGTGTCGCTGTCTATCGCCCAACCATTCTCGTCGCAAACATAGCGTTCCACCAGTGTCGTCCGGTATCCCAGGGGGCCCCGAGTGAAGACATATGTCCACTTGGGATCGCGCATGCGCGCGAAGCGGCCGTCCCGGGTGCCGTAGCCGAGGGTCTTGATCTCCTGGGTGGCGCAACGAATCCCTTCGTAGACGATGTTGCTGGCACCGGTGGGGGATTGAATGATAATCGTATAGTGCAGCACCTCATCGGTGCTAAGGGACACGGAGTTGACGTCGATGTAATAGTTGTATCCGGTGGCTCCCGTGTCGGCTCTCACGGGGATCAAGTCTTGCGCGCGGGGGAAAGGCGGGAACGGTTGCTGCTGTTCCTGCCAGGGCTTTTCGGCTTCCTGGGGCTCGGCGATCTCCGCAGGCGTCAAGTCGTCGGGCCGGTTCGGGTTGTCCGCATCATCATTGGCCATGACCACCGGGGCGTTCATCAACACGGCGAGAAACACCGCCAACCACAAACGTGGCCTGGTCGGAGAACGGAACGGGAAGCATCGCGAGGCATCCATTGGCGCCCAAGTGTAACCTGCATTGCGTCTCGGGTGACTACTTTCGGTGCTGAAAATCGGGCCCTGGGGTGAGTGAATGCAGCACTTTAAACTTCTAGAAAACTTTCAATCTTTCCGGTAGTTAGCGAGATAACTGAATGTTGATCATTAATCTATGTCTGCAGCCAGGGCGGCGCGCAAGTGCTCCGCCAGCGGTTCCACCCGATAACGGTACTGGCGGTGATCGATACCGATGGCCAGTGGCGCGCCGTCCTTGATCGCCCGACACGATCCGTCGTCGAGCTCGAATCGCAAAAAATGCACCGCCGAGGTTTTCGCATCCGTGGAGCGCTCCAGGTCCTCGTCGGCAACCGCCCAGACGCGCTCTTCGTCGCCGGCGCAAAACCACACACGTTCCTCGATGCCGTGCAATTCCTGCAGAGCCACGCGGCGTGCTTCCGCGTCGGTGTATTCCAGCATGAACGTGGCTTTGAGATTACGGCCGCTCGGGATCAACGGATTGTAGGCGCTCAGCTCTTCTTCGATCCCGGCCTCCTCGAAAATGCGTTCGATGCGCAGCATTTCCTGAATCTGATACTGAACGGTGCGGCGGTCCTCGAAATAGAGGGTCGCATGGGGACCGACGCCCAGTTGCCGGTTCTTCTTGTGCTCGAGGATCTCGACGCGATAGCGCGGCCGTGCTTGCGCGTACTCTTCCAGAGAATAGAGATCCTTTCGCGTCAGCGGCTGCACGGGGATTCTAGATACCGTAGGCCTTGCGCAACAGCGCGAACGGCGGTTCGGCTCGCGAGCCGTCCGCCAGAGAGTGCTCGATATGACGCGCTGCCATGGCGCAGTCGCTGGTGTAGTGATCCACTTTCCCATCGGCGACCCGCTTCGCCACCGGGCGCACCAGCTTCATGGCCGTGGCGTAGAATTCTTTCTTTACCGCGTAAGTGCCGTCGTGACCGGAGCAGCGCTCGATGGGCGTCACCTGCGTGTCCGGAACCAATTCCAGAATTTCCTTGGTTTTCAGGCCGATATTCTGCACCCGTTGGTGACAGGCCACGTGGTAGGCGATCTTTCCCAGGGATGTGGTGAAGTCCGTGCGCAGCTTGCCCGCACGGTGACGCAGCATCAGGTACTCGAAGGGATCGAAAATCCCGTCACGCACTCTGGCGACATCCGCATCGTCGGGAAACATCAGCGGCAGCTCCTGCTTGAACATCAGCACGCAGGAAGGGATCGGAGCGACGATGTCGAGACCCTGGTCGATGAGACTGAGCAGGCGCGGCACGTTGTGTTGTCTGGCACGATCCACGGCCTCCAGATCCCCCAGCTCGAGCTTCGGCATACCGCAGCAGCGTGTGTCGTCGCAGAGGATCACCGGAATGCCGTTGTGCTCGAACACCAACACCAGGTCCTCACCCAGCGCCGGTTCGTTGTAATTGCCGTAGCAGGTGCCGAACAAGGCAACGCGGCCGCGCGTCGCGTCGGTTGCCTCGCCCTCGGGAGGCTTGCGACCATGGCCGGCCAAGCGCTTGCGCAGGGTATCGCTGTGGTATTCCGGCACCCGCGCATCACGATGCACGCCCAGGGTCTTCTCCAGCACCACGCGGGCCGGCCGCAGCTTGTTGGCGGTGTTCACCACCGGTGCCACCACCGGGAGGCTTGCGAGTCCGCCGACGGTGTCGGTCGCGCTGAGAATACGATCCCGCGCCCGCACCGTGCCTTTGCGATTGGCCACCGCCTTGGCCCTCAGCATGAGATGGGGAAAATCCACGTTCCATTCGTGGGGAGGAACATAGGGGCATTTGGTCATGAAGCACATGTCGCAGAGATAGCAGTGCTCCACGACCTTCCAGTAGTCGCCCTTTGCGACCCCGTCGAGCTCCATGGACTCGGACTCGTCGATGAGACGAAACAGTGTCGGAAAAGCGTGGCAGAGGTTGAAACAACGCCGGCAGCCGTGACAGATGTCGAATACCCGCTCGAGCTCGTCGAACAAAGCCCCTTCATCATGGAACTCGGGGTTGCGCCAGTCGAGGGGATGGCGTCCGGGCGCATCCAGGCTGCCCTCCCGGGGTGTTTGCTTGTTGTTGTCCGCCATGCGAATGCAATCCGGCCGGCGCGCCCGGGCGCGCCGACCGATGCGTCGAATGAATCAGGCGTCGAGGCCGTCCAGAGCCTTCTGGAAACGGTTGGCGTGGGAGCGCTCGGCCTTGGCCAGGGTCTCGAACCAGTCGGCGATCTCGTCGAAGCCCTCGTCGCGGGCGGCCTTGGCCATGCCCGGATACATGTCCGTGTATTCGTGGGTTTCGCCGGCAATCGCCGCCTTCAAATTGTCGCTGGTGCCGCCGATGGGCAGTCCGGTGGCCGGATCGCCCACCGCCTCGAGATACTCGAGGTGTCCATGGGCGTGGCCGGTCTCGCCTTCCGCGGTGGAGCGGAATACGGCGGACACGTCATTGTAGCCCTCCACATCCGCCTTGCTGGCGAAGTAGAGGTAGCGGCGGTTGGCCTGCGACTCGCCTGCGAATGCGTCCTTCAGATTCTGTTCGGTGCTGCTGCCTTTGAGATCCATGGGGTGACTCCAAAATCGTGTGGCGGTGACGTCCGGGTGGCGCGACAGTGACAGGCACGGTCCGGAAGTGACTTGGACTCAGCGTTAGACTCAGACTTAGACTGAGTCTAAACTGCACGGGAATGTATATCCTCCGGCCGCGCAAAGTCAACCGCGACGGTCAACTGGAGGCCACTCAGCGTCAATTGACCACCCCGGGGCGCTGGGGTAGCTTAGCGCCCTCAAAACGGGGAAGAACAGTGGCACGCAAGAAGCAGGGGGTGGATTTCGAAGGCGCCCTCGAAGAGCTCGAGGGGCTGGTGGAGCGCATGGAAGAGGGCAAGCTGAGCCTCGAGGACTCCCTCAAGACCTACGAGCGGGGAATCGAGCTCAGCCGCGCGTGTCAGAAGTCCCTGGATGCGGCCGAGCAGCGCATCCAGATCCTCAGTGAAAAGGACGGCGCCGCCGAAGCCCGAAGCTTTCAACCCGATGACGATTAACCCGCTGGCGCGGCGCCTTCGCATGGTCGTCGTCCGGTTCATAGGCACGAGCCGCGACGACTCATGAACGCACCAAGCGCGGGCGCGGACGACTGCATCGCGGCCTTCGACATCGACTTGAGCCGCTACCGCGCGCGCGCCAATCGTGCCCTGGAAGCGTGTCTCCCGGCGGCGGATCTGGCACCGGTGCAACTGCACGAGGCCATGCGATACGCCGTGCTGAACGGCGGTAAGCGGGTGCGCGCCACGCTCGTCTACGCCACCGGCGAGGCCGTGGGCGGCGAGGCGGCACTGTTCGACGCGCCGGCCTGCGCGGTGGAGCTCATCCACGCCTACTCGCTGGTGCACGACGACCTGCCGGCCATGGATGACGACGATCTTCGCCGCGGCAAGCCCACCTGTCACCGCGCCTTCGGCGAGGCGAGCGCGTTGCTGGCAGGGGATGCATTGCAAAGCGCCGCCTTTCAAGTGCTGTCGGACGGTGCGTCGAAGGCGCGTCGCGGCATGGAAATGATCGCCACGCTTGCGCACGCCAGTGGCTCTCTCGGCATGGCCGGTGGCCAGGCCATCGACCTGGCCGCTGTCGGCACGCAGCCGAGCCTCGATGAGCTGGAGAACATGCACCGTCACAAGACCGGCGCCTTAATTCGCGCCAGTGTCCGATTGGGCGCGCTGTGCTGCGCCGACATCAACACCCGGAAGCTGGCGCAGCTCGACGCCTACGCCGCCTGTATCGGACTTGCCTTCCAGGTGCGCGACGACATCCTCGACGTGGAGGCAGACACCGAGACCCTGGGCAAGACCCAGGGCGCCGATATGGCGCTGAACAAACCCACCTACCCGTCCCTGCTGGGGCTGACGGCGGCCAGGCAGAAGGCGGACGAGCTGCACCAGCGCGCCATCGCGGAGCTGGCCGATTTCGATGCGCGCGCCAACGGGCTGCGCGGATTGTCGGCCTTCATCGTCAGCCGCCCCCATTGACCGCCTCCCGCCGGGAGCGTGTACTATGCGCGATGACGCGGCAGCGCCGGAAACCTCTGTCCCGGGCGCACTGCCGCAGACGAATCGACACGAGGATGATGCCCCCATGAATCGACCCGGCGGCGCGGTGGCCGATATCGCGAATGCGGACGAAGCACGTTCCATCGAGGACGTTCAGGCGCGCGCCGACACTCGCCGTATCCCCATCGACAAGGTGGGCATCAAGGGCATTCGCCATCCGGTGCGGGTGCGGGATCGATCCGGGGGCGAGCAACACACCATCGCCAACTTCGACATGTTCGTGACCCTTCCCCACGATTTCAAAGGCACGCACATGTCGCGATTCGTGGAGATCCTCCACGACCACGACTACGAGATCACGGTGGAGTCATTTCGCGTCATGCTCAAGGAGATGACGGAGCTCCTGGAAGCGAAGTCCGGATACATACGCATGAGATTTCCTTACTTCGTCAACAAGGCGGCGCCGGTGAGCGGCGTGCAAAGTCTCATGGACTACCAGGTCACCCTCACCGGCACCATCGACGACGACGGCACCGCCATGCACGTCAAGGTGGTGGTGCCCGTGACCAGTCTGTGTCCCTGCTCCAAAGCGATATCCGACTACGGTGCCCACAACCAGCGCTCTCACGTCACCGTGGAGGCGAAGACCGAGACCTTCGTCTGGGTCGAGGAGCTCATCGACATCGTCGAATCCGAGGCCTCCTGCGAGCTCTACGGTCTTCTCAAGCGGCCGGACGAGAAGTACGTGACGGAACGCGCCTATGACAATCCGAAGTTCGTCGAGGACATGGTGCGCGACGTTGCGCAGCGGCTGAACGAGGACGATCGCGTCCTTGCCTACGTGGTCGAGTCGGAGAATTTCGAATCCATCCACAACCACTCCGCCTATGCGCGGGTCGAGACCGAAAAGACCTAGCCTCACACGAACAGGGTGAGCACCCCGGTGTAGCCGTACAGGCGATTGTGGGAGATCTCCCCGTTGCCGAAAAATCCCACCAGCGGAAAGCTCCCGAGCGCGGCTTCGATGAGCTTGAGCTCCTGGGAGTCGGCGCCGAGCAGATTCGGTCCCCTTGCCAGGCAGGTGTAGTAGACGCCGCCGAGGGGTGGGCGCTCCAGGGCGCGCGCAAGCTCGCTCAGCATGCGGCGCATGTCTTGCTCGGCGGCGGCCGCATCCCGCCGGCAGAACATCACCTGATCGCCCTCCTCCACCCGTTCGGCGATGGCCAGCACCCGGCCGGCCTCATCGATGCCGGCCAGATTGCGCACCAGATAATCGCCGGTATCGGATCCCTTTACCGGCAGTCCGGCGAACACCGTGGCGCCCAGACGCTCCGGATCCCCGGCCAGCAACTCGCCGATATCCTGGTAGAAAACGTCCAGCGCCGGCCGGCCGTCGAGCTGGGTGAGCAGGTTTCCCCGGCAGCGGCTGATCTCGTGTCGTGGACCAAGGGGCGAGCAACCCTGGGTAAGGCGTGTGACCACGTTCACCCGCGGGTCGAAGAGCACGCCGGACACGCCGCCCGTGGTGACGCCATCGGCGAGCTGTGCATGCGCACCCCGGGAGCTCGTCAGCCCGCCGACGACGAAGCCCCCGTCCAGGCGCTCGCAGAGCGCGTTAACCAGCGCATCGACGCCACCGTTGTGGGGATCCGCGTGCACCATGGCAAATCGGGCACCAGAGCGGTCGCACCAGGCCCCGTGGTCGGCTTCGAAGCCCTGCAAATCGTCGACGATACCGGCAAATACGCGAAATGCCTGATCCGGAAAGCGCCCTGTCAACAGGCACAGGGCCGGGGCATCGAAATACTCCACGCCGGTGGCGCAGACGCCGAGGCCTACGCTGCCGACCCAGTGCTCGATAGCGGTGGCTTCGCGCAAAAACGCCGAGATGTCGGAAAAGTGCGCTGCGAAGGTGTCGCTGGCGTAAACGAAACCCAGATTGGCAGCACCGCCCCCGTCACCGTGAGTGCCCAGGGCCTCGAGGCAGGCGTCCGCCGCCACCCGCCAGTCGAGATCCGTGGCATGCGCGGCGTGGATGTCGCCAACGTTCATGTGGGCATCATGCCTGGCGGGCGATAATGGGTACAGCCGCGGGCCAGGCTGTGGGCGCGGGCCCGGGCCGGGAAGATCAGCCTATCTGGCTCAAGGCCAGAACCAGTACGCCGAGTAGCGTCGATACACCCAGTCCGGCCACCAGGCTGCCCAACAGGCAGTACCAGAGTCCGGTGACCAGGGCGTCGGTGGTCGTTCGCGATTCCATGTCAGCTCCCATGGCCACCACCAGGCGCGGCTCGTCCGGCGGCGGCGTGCGGCTCATGCTGGCATTGAACGGTTCATCGAGGGGCCCGGGCGGGCACGAGGTGGAGGAATCGGGGTTCAATTGTGGCGAAATCATGGAAATCGAGTCATCGGGCTTTCAGTGTCTGTGGATTGCAGTAAATTTGTCCGAAACAGCTTTAGTAATAGTACGTCCGTTTTTCGGCTTCCTTGAGGAAAACGGTCGACACCTTGTGAGAGAACGTGACATGGGAAGAAAAATCGCTATCGTCGAGGACGAAGAGGCCATCCGGGAGAACTACGCGGTGGCGTTCCGCCGCCAGGGCTACGATGTCCTCACCTACGCAGATCGGCCGCTGGCACTGGAAGCCTTCGAGGAGCGCCTGCCGGATCTGGCCATCGTCGACGTGGGCCTGGGTGACGAGGTCGAGGGCGGCTTCGATCTCTGCCGGCAGCTGCGCGGTATCTCCACCAGCCTGCCGATCATCTTTCTGACAGCCAGGGACAGCGATCTGGACACCATCTCGGGCCTGCGCCTGGGCGCGGATGACTATCTCAGCAAGACCGTGAGTCTGCCGCACCTGCTGGCGCGGGTGGCGGCGCTGCTGCGGCGCGTGGATGCGCTGAAATCACCCAGGGACGCCTCTCAGGTGCTCGAGCGCGGGAGCCTCGAGCTGGACCTGGACCGCATGTCCGTCACCTGGCGCGGCGTGGCCCTGCAGCTCACCGTAACGGAGTACTGGATCGTGCACGCCCTGGTGCGTTTTCCGGGCCATGTGAAGACCCGGGATCAGCTCATGCAGGAGGCCAACGTGGTGGTTGACGACAGCACCATCACCTCCCACATCAAGCGCGTGCGCAAGAAGTTTCAGGCCGTCGACACGGAATTCGACTGCATCGACACGGTCTATGCCATGGGCTACCGCTGGACCTGTTCCCAGTCACCTCCAGCAGTCACCACGGAGCGCCCGGCCTGAAACTCAGCATCCGCACCAAGGTGCTTCTGGTCGCAGTGCTGCTGCTGACCATTCCTTACGTGGGCTATCAGTTCGTGCGCGAGATGGAGAACTATCTACGCGACGGCCTCGAGCAGTCGGTGCTGGGTGCCGCCCAGGCCCTCGCGGGCGGACTGCACGACCGCCCCGACCTGATACCGAAGTTACCGCCGAAGAGCACGCAGGCGGCCCACGAGGGCGAGATCTACGCCCATCCCCTGCCCCGGGACATGCAGATCGACGGTTATGTGGAGGACTGGGGCGGTCATCTGGACCAGCTCGTGTCCCTGGGAAGCAATGCCGGTGAACCTCGGGCCCGCTTCGTCGCCGGCAAACGCGGCTCCTACCTGTACCTGCTGGTCATGGTAAGGGACGAACGCATCGTCTACCGTGGACTGCCGGTTCGGGTGCGCCCGGCCAGCGACTACGTCAAGGTGGTGACGGTAAGCGCCGGCGGCGAGCGGCGCGCCTACTTTTTCCACACCGTCTCTCCAGGCTGGATCACGGTCTACGTGCTCGCTGCCCGTGGCACCGGCGAGGCGGCGGCCGGACTGCGTCAGGAGAGCCGCATTCGGGCCGAGTGGCGCGAAACCGGGGACGGCTACCTGGTGGAGGCCCGCATTCCGCTGGCCCTGCTCGGCGAGCGCGTCGGCATCGAGGTGGGCGATGTGGACAACTCCTCCGGAACCGTTGAGCCGTTTCGCCTGTCCACCTCCGGTGCGGGCCCGGTGACTGAGCCGGGCCCTCTGGTGCTGCCCTCGGAAAGCATCGAGGCGCTGATCACGAGTCTGGGCCGCACCCCCGGCCGGCGCATCTGGGTAGTGGACGGTGAGCAACGGGTGCTCGCCCGGGGCGGCAGCCTGGAGCGGCAAATCGAGCCGGTCCCGGTGAACCCGCTGTTCGCCCTGGTGCTGCGGCCACCGCCGGCGGAAATGTTCGAGGAGAAGCCCATCATCGCGCGCTTCTCCGGGCCCGAGGTACGCGCCGCTCTCGCCGGGCGTGCCACCAGCCGCTGGCGCACCACCCGGCACCCGGGCACTTATGTGGTATCGGCAGCCTACCCGATATGGAGCGACGCGGGCATCGTCGGCGCGGTGGTGGTCGAGGAGACGACTCTGGGTATACAGATGGTGCGCCGCGAGGCGTTGGCCAATCTGTTCAACAAGACGC
>Ga0255058_10001004_pt1 | contig 16178 bp, 14 predicted proteins | sample Cases_109_9_MG_FD_188637 | JGI IMG/M metagenome (GOLD analysis project Ga0255058, IMG submission 188637) | Seawater microbial communities from Amundsen Gulf, Northwest Territories, Canada - Cases_109_9 | ecosystem: Environmental > Aquatic > Marine > Gulf | place: Canada: Northwest Territories... | reverse complement strand
ATTTTGGTTACTTACTGGAAAAGGTATTAGATGCCGGAGCGCTGGACGGGTACATAACACCGGTGCAAATGAAGAAGTCTCGCCCCGGAACCCTCATCAGCATTCTTGTAGATGATGTGCACCTGTCAAAAGTGGAGAGAATAATATTCGACCAATCTACAACATTTGGTATCAGAAAGTACAAGGTAAACCGTAAGAAGTTATACAGGAAATTTGTTGACGTAAAAACTGAATATGGCATGATTAAAGTCAAGATAGGCACGCTTAACGGATGCATTAAAAATATCACACCCGAACATGAAGATTGCAGAAAGATTGCAGATGAAAAAGGACTTCCGTTAAAACTGGTATATAATGCGGCCATGAATGCTGCTCAGTCAATCGAAGAAAATTAAATTAGTAGCGGAAACCTTTTTACCCGACGGTTTGTTTGGCGGGTAGGTTTCCATCTCTACAAATTACAGACAAATAAAATTACTATCAAGTTGTTTCCTGTTTGCGTCATCCTGTGATGTCATACAGGCGGACTGAAAGGAGCTAATTTATTATGAAACATGTAATATCTGTCCTGGTTGAGAACAAGGTCGGTGTACTGTCACGCATCACCGGTTTATTCAGTGGTCGGGGGTTTAATATTGAAAGCCTGGCCGTTGGAGAAACTGAAAACGAGGCCATATCCAGAATGACCATTGTCGTTAGCGGTGATGAGTCAATATTAGAACAGGTTCGAAAACAATTAGGTAAAGTTATAGACACCATTAAGGTAACAGATTTTACGGGAATTGATCATGTCGAACGCGACCTGATGCTTATCAAGGTAAGTGCACTACCCGGGAAAAGAAATGAAATCATAGAGTTGGTAGATGTCTTTAGAGGAAAGATAATAGACGTTGGACAAAAAGACATGATCGTCGAAATATCAGGTCCTGAAGACAGGCTTGAAGCAGTACTAAATCTGATTCGGCCATACGGCATAAAGGAGGTTGCACGTACTGGCAGGATTGCCATGAACCGCGGGCCGAAATAGGATTATTTAATACAGTGTACAGAAAAACCCGAAACAATCTCGACAATGATGAATTATAAAAAGATTTTAATCAAGAACGGAAATGTGCTTGATATCGCAAATAAAAAGATAGGAGTGTTTGATGTTTTGATTGATAGCTCCAGAATTAAGAAGATTAGTAAAAGCATTGATGATAAAAATGCTCTGGTCATAGATGCTAAAGATAAATTAGTAGTTCCCGGCCTTGTAGATGTACATGTTCATCTACGGCAGCCGGGACAAGAGTATAAGGAAGATATTTTTTCCGGTTCTCGGGCGGCGGCAGCAGGCGGTTTTACTACTGTGGTAGCAGAGCCAAACACGTGTCCTCCGGTTGATACTCCATCACGCCTTATTCAGCTTTTAAAAATTGCTAAGAAAGAGAGCATAGTTAATTATTATTCAAAATCAGCTACTACAGCAGGGTTGAATGGGTACAGATTAGTTGATGTTGAAAATTTAAAATTTGCCGGAGCCAGGGCACTCTCTGATGATGGACACCCTGTCGCCGGAGATAGATTAATGTTTAATGCGCTTAAAAAAGGAAGAGAGTACGATATTTTAGTTAATCCTCATTGTGAAGAATCTGATCTATACCGCAGGAGACAAAAGGAGAAAGGCAAACTAAAATCTTCTGATACGGTTACGAACCCACCGTATACGGCTGAAAGCCGTTTTGTTATGCGTGATATTGAGTTGGCAGAAAAGGCTGGGGCAAGAATACACATTTCACATGTCAGTCTTGCTCAATCTGTGAATGAAATTGCCAAAGCAAAAGAACGAGGCGTGAATGTAACCGCAGAGGCAACACCCCATCATCTTTTGTTAAGTGAGGAAACAATAAAAGAAATTGGCACCAATGCTAAAGTTAACCCTCCGTTAAGATCAAAAGAGGATGTTGAGGCGGTAAGGCGGGGATTAGCAGATGGTACTATTGATATTATTGCCAGTGATCATGCACCGCATGCAGCAAAAGAGAAGAGTTTACCTTACAATAAAGCTCCTTTCGGACTTATCGGTCTGGAAACAACTTTAGGCCTGGTATTAACATACCTGGTTCGTCCGGGTATTTTAACACTACAACAGGCAATTGAGAAAATGACTATTTTGCCGGCCAAAATTTTTGGATTAGATAAATTTGGTGTTGGTTGTTTAACACCGGGAACTAAAGCTGACATAACGGTAATTGATATGAAAAAGAAATGGAAAGTTGATGTAAATAAATTTTTTTCGAAAGCAAGAAACTGCCCATTTAACGGTTGGAAGCTTCAAGGCAAAGCAATACTAACGATAGTCGGAAGCAAGATTGTTATGAAGGATGGCAAAATAATAGAGAACGGTTGAATTAATTCGTAGCAAAAAGGTTACTACTTCAATTATAGAAAGGAATAACATGACAAAGATCTATACTGATAAAGATGCTAATCTCAAAACACTGAAAGGTAAAAAGATTTCAATAATCGGCTATGGCAGTCAGGGGCATGCTCATGCACAAAACCTTCGTGACAGCGGTCTCAATGTTATAGTCGGGCAGAGGAAGGGTTCTCCAAATTACAATTTAGCAATTAAACATGGTTTTAAACCTGTGTCTGCAGACAAGGCTACACAACAGGGTGACCTGATTGCGATACTTATGCCTGATGAAGTGCAGGCAGATGTCTATGAAGCAGAGATTAAGCCTCATTTGAAAAAAGGCAAAACGCTTCTCTTCTCACACGGATTCAATATCCACTTTGGCCAGGTTGTCCCTCCAGAAGATGTTGACGTAATCATGGTTGCACCAAAAGGACCTGGGCATCTGGTAAGAAGTGAATATGAGAAAGGCGGAGGTGTGCCGTGTTTAATGGCCATCCATCAAAATCCTTCAAAGAACGCGGAGAAAGTTGCCCTGGCGTATGCAAGTGGTATTGGGGGTGGAAGAGGAGGTGTTCTGGAAACAACCTTTGCAGAGGAAACTGAAACAGACCTCTTTGGTGAACAGGCTGTATTGTGCGGCGGGGCTTCTGCTTTAGTCAAGGCCGGATTCGAGACACTCGTCGAGGCAGGATACCAGCCGGAACTGGCATATTTTGAATGTATGCATGAGCTGAAACTCATAGTCGATCTTTTCTACCAGGGTGGTCTGACATATATGAGGCATTCCATCAGCAATACTGCTGAATTTGGAGACGTGACAAGAGGACCAAGAATAGTTAATGAGGACACAAAAAAAGAGATGAAGAAAATCCTTTCTGAGATACAGAATGGCAGTTTTGCCAAAGAATGGATTCTCGAAAATAAGGCAGGCCGTCCAATGTTTAATGCGCTTGTCGCAAAAGACAAGAATCATCAGTTAGAAAAGGTCGGTGCAAAATTGCGCAAACTCATGAAATGGATAGAATCAAAATAAGAATGTAGGAGGGCGTACGGCAATCCTCGGACAAACGGTGCCGAGGACTTTACGCCCCCTACATTCGTGCTTTTTTAACAGAAAAGATTTTTTATGTCAAGAATCAAAATTTTTGATACCACTTTAAGAGATGGAGAACAATCACCAGGCGCAAGTCTGGGTCAGAATGAAAAGCTGCAGATAGCAAGGCAACTCTCCATTCTGAATGTTGACGTTATGGAAGCCGGATTTCCAATAACATCGGAGGGTGATTTCAAGTCTGTAAGTAATATTGCCAGGGAAATACAGGATGTAAGTATTTGCGCTCTCGCACGGGCAGTTGATAAAGATATAGATTGTGCGGCAAAGGCACTTAAGGCAGCCAAGGCGCCCAGGATTCATGTGTTTCTTGCAACATCGAAAATTCATCGAAAATTTAAACTGATTAAGGCAAAGGAAGAAATCATAAAGACTGCCATAAAAGGAGTAAAACGTGCTAGAAAATATGTTGACGATGTAGAATTCTCTCCTGAAGATGCATCAAGGACTGAACCTGATTTTCTTGCAGAAGTCGTAGAGGCTGTAATAGATGCAGGAGCGACAACCGTTAACATTCCGGACACTGTAGGATATGCAATACCGGAGCAATACGCGGCCTTAATAAAGAACCTGAAAGATAATGTAACCAATATTAAAAAAGCCGTTATAAGTATTCACTGTCATAACGATCTTGGTCTGGCAGTTGCTAATTCACTCGCAGCCGTAAAGGCAGGCGCCACCCAGGTAGAATGCACCGTAAACGGAATAGGAGAAAGAGCAGGTAATGCATCACTCGAAGAGATTGTTATGGCGCTTAAGACAAGAAAAGATTTCTTTGGACACACCACGCGCATAAGGACAAATGAAATAATAGCCACAAGCAAAATCGTCAGCGGTTTAACCGGATTACGTGTACAGAGGAACAAGGCGATAGTAGGTGAAAACGCATTTGCACACGAATCAGGTGTACATCAGGATGGAGTTTTAAAGGAAAGTACGACCTACGAAATCATGAGGCCGGAAGAAGTTGGCCTGCCAAGGACCAAAATCGTTCTTGGTAAGCTTTCCGGCAGACACGCATTCAAGAAACGTGTCAAGGCTCTTGGTTATGAGCTACCTGATGAAGAACTTGAACATACGTTCCAGCAATTTAAACTTCTGGCTGACAAGAAGAAGGAGATCTATGATCAGGATATAGAAGCATTAATTCAGGATGAAAAATCAGAAACTCCACATATTTATGAACTTGACAGTTTAAGTATAAATTGCGGCCCGGTACCAACTGCCAGTGTAAGACTTTGTGTAGGCAAGGACAAAATTCTGGCCGATTCAACAAAAGGTGACGGACCAATTGACGCCATTTTTAAGACAATCGATCTATTAACCGGAATAAAAGGAATACTCCTAGATTATAGTGTCAGAGCGGTAACAAGTGGAAAGGATGCTCTTGGAGAAGCCAGCGTAGAAGTTGAGGTTAAAGGCAATACTTATAGAGGCCGCGCCGTAAGTACCGACACAATAGAAGCAAGTGCAAAAGCATATTTGAATGCCATAAATAAAGTCGCAATAAAACATCGCAAAAAATGAGCTACTTTAAGAACGTCTGTCTATTAAAAAATAAATGCTCAATGAGTTGAGGTAAACCTCCCAGAGCTAAGCTCAGTTTTGTCTGAATCCCATCCTTCCGCCCGTTCGAACGGCTTGGCCGGGCGAGAAGGAGGGGAAATGGGATGGTCAAATATTTATAGGTTTTTCTCAAAAGTAATTTCCTGTTATCTCGTCTAATATATTGTAGTGGACGAAACCATATGAAAGATAATACCAAAACAAAGTTCTTCGTTGAGTTAATCAAACCATCCCATTACGACGATGATGGGTATGTCATCCAGTGGTGGAAGTCGTTTATTCCGTCAAATTCACTTGCCTGCATATATGGTTTGACTCACGATGCTGCAGAGCGGAGCATTCTTGGTAACGATGTCGAGTTCGTTATTAACTCTTACGACGAGTTGAATTCAGTCATACCCGTTGCGAACATTATCAGCAGGATTAAAAAGGGTGGGGGACATGGGGTTGTTTTTTTCGTAGGCGTACAAACCAATCAATTTCCGCGTACGATTGACATTGCCAGGCAATTCCGTAATGAGAATATTCAAGTTGCAATAGGCGGCTTCCATGCAAGTGGTTGCATTGCCATGTTGCCTGAACTCCCAGACGAACTGAAAGAGGCGATGGAAATGGGTATTACATTGTTCACAGGTGAGGCCGAGGAGGGACGGCTCACAGAAGTTTTCAACGACGCCTATCATAGAGACATGAAGCCGCTCTACAACTTCCTGGGTGACCTGCCCGGCCTGGAAGGCCAGCCAACTCCGATAATGCCGGAGAATGTTGCCGAAAGATACGTCACCAGGATTGGCGTTTTTGATGCAGGGCGTGGATGCTCTTTTCAATGTAGTTTCTGTACAGTCATCAACGTACAGGGACGTAAATCACGTTTCCGTAACGCTGACGAGGTAGAAAAATTGATTCGTCTCTATATATCTCACAACACCAAATGGTTCTTCATCACTGATGATAACTTTGCACGTAACAAGAATTGGGAAGCTATCCTTGACCGATTGATCGATCTTCGTGAGAATCATGGTTTTAAGCATATGAAGTTTACTATGCAGGTTGATACCCTTTCATATAAAATTCCAAATTTTGTCTCCAAGGCCGTCAGGGCCGGATGTAAAAGAGTGCTCATTGGGCTGGAAAGTATTAACCCGGAAAATCTGAAGTCTGTGAAAAAAGGACAGAACAAGATTACAGAATATCGAAAGATGTTTCAAACCTGGCGTAATGCTCGAGTCATTACGGTAGCGTTTTATATACTGGGATTTCCTACCGACACTCCCGAGAGAATCGAACGAGACATTAAGAAAATCCAGCAGGAATTGCCAGTTGACATTTTAAAGTTCTTCTTCCTCACCCCATTGCCCGGCTCGGAAGATCACAAAAATAATTATCTGCGCGGAGTGTGGATGGATCCCGACCTGAACAAGTATGATCTTGAGCATGTTACAACGGCTCATCCGTGCATGTCCAAAGAGGAGTGGGAACGCATTTACCGCAAGGCATGGGACATCTATTACTCACCTGAGCACGTTAAAACACTGATGCGGCGCGCGGTGGCAAGCGGCCATAACCCCAACAGAGTGATGCTCCACATCCATCAACTTCATGGTACCATAAAATACGAAGGGTTGCACCCGATTCAGGGAGGTTTATTGAGGCGCAAGATACGGACACAACGTCGTCCCGGTATGCCTCAAGAAAACCCTCTTGTTTTCTATCCGCGTCGAGTTCTGGAAACGATTAGCAGTCTCCTGCCTTTTGGCCTGTATTACTTGAAACTACGGTCAATGCGAAAGAGAATCAAACGTGACCCTGAGAGACATTCCTATATGGACAAGGCGCTGATGCCGGTGAAGGAAACTGATGAAGACGCCCTGAAAGAAGAAACCATAATGTCACATTGACACACTGCATTAAAACTAAATATTGATATTGGAACTTTTTTTAAATATTACCATTATTTCAAAATGAAGGGGATAAAATGAGAGAGAATTTTACATATGTAACACAATCACTAATTAAGATTAAGCTGATGTTATTCTTAATAACGGGGTTAGTCATTATCAATGGGTATCCAGACAAGGCCATCGGCAGTGAAAAGACAGTCGTAAAAACGGATGATAAGGTTAGGATCCATTGCACAGTAAGCCTTAAGGATGGTACGGTATTTCAGAATACCAGACCGGGGAAACCCCTGGAATTTACAGTAGGGAACGAACAGATGCCGCGCGGACTTGAAAGGGCTGTAAAGGGGATGAAGCTTAATGAAAAAAAGAAGGTCACCGTAGAGGCAAAAGACGCTTATGGCAAGAGGGACGAAGGCCTTGTAATGAAATTTGTCAAAGCTGATCTACCTGAAAATTTTGTGCCCGTGATAGGCAAGACAATTAAAATACAGGAATTAGGCGGAACAATTGTAAACGTGGACGAGATACACGTCTTTCTTGACTGCAACCACCCCCTGGCAGGAAAGGATGTTATCTTCGACATAAGGGTTGTCGGTATTGAGTGATTCAGGCAAGAGAACTACCAGATGATTGAATGGGACAACAAATATAGCGTGGGTATATCAAGGATTGATGACGAGCACAAACAATTCATTGATATTATTAATAAGGCTATTACCACAAAGGAACACAATGGCACTCCGGAAGAATTAAGGGAAGTATTACATAGTATAACTATGTATGCTATTAAGCATTTTTCGACAGAAGAGAACTATATGATAGAGTTTAATTATCCGGAGTATCAATATCACAAGGAAGAACATCATGATTTCTCCAGAAAAGTGATTGAATATTGTGAGAGAGTCATTGATGGTGATTCTCATTTCGCAAATGAAATTCTTGAGTACCTGAAACAGTGGTTAGTTAATCACATCCAGGTAACTGATAGAAAATATATCGACTGTTTCATAAGAAATGGTCTTAAGTGAATTATTAGAAAACTTGCTCCAATTATTATTCGCCCCAAACCACGTTTCGCCAATTCAGGTCACTATTGCGACAAAAGACTATCCTTCGACTCCGCTCAGGATGACGTCACACTGAGCGGAGTCGAAGTGTTATCAATATTGAATTACTATACATCAAGTTATGAGATCACCTATTTCTATTAATTGAGGTAAAAACATGGGTTGCTTCCCTTTATATGAAGATGCAGGCTTTTGCGCTGCAGTAATGGATACGAATAGAGAGAGTTGGCAAATGCCTGATATTGTCAACAGGCTGATCACTCGGCCTGACATGACCGTCGTAGACCTTGGCGCCGGTACAGGGTATTTTGCAGACCTGTTTTCTAAACAGCTTCCCGAAGGGAAGATAATTGCACTTGACCCTGAAGAATCACTGATTTCCTGGATGGAAGAACGTAAAAAGAGAGATTCCCTGGACAATGTATCCATTCGTAAGATTACAAAAGATAATCCGGGGCTTGACCAATTAAACAGTGAAATTGATTTACTCTTTATCGGTTATACTTACTTTCATTACGATGAACCGATAAAATATTTTCGTGAAAAAGTTTATCCCTTTATTCAAGAAAAGACTGTTGTTGCAATTGCCGATATGGCTCCTGTTCCAGGCCAGCCGCGTCACACAATTCCTGCACAACAAGTAATAACAGAGATGGTAGAAGCCGGTTTTAAGATTGATGAAGAACCAACTACTCTTTTTGATCAGTACCTGCTTATATTCAAGAAAGCACCTCGTGTTATTTAAAAACTGTATAATAACTTGTTAGGTTGATTTTGTTAATGAAGGAAGCAGGTTCTTTGTGGATAATCTTTTTATTGAGGGCAAATTAAAAGATATATTACCCAGTCAGACTTCGGTTAAATTTGATTCTGTTGAGTCTTGTATTTATTGTGGCTCATTAGAAGGACTTACAGATGAACATGTAATTCCTCTTGGTTTAGGCGGTAAAATAATATTACCTAATTCAAGTTGCCCTCAATGTTCGGCTATTACTAGCGTATTCGAGTTAATTTGCTTGCGGAATATGTATGGTCCGTTGAGACAGTTATATTCATTGCCTAGTAGAAGGAAAAAGCAACAACCGAAAACAATTCCATTAAAGGTTAAATTCACCCCCACTGATGAATGGCAGTACATACCAGTAGAACAATCGGAGTATCCCTTTTTAATTACATTTCCATACTTTAAAATGCCTAATTTAATATCAAATACAGTTCCTTCGGACAGAAAAGGCGCAAAGACTGATCGTATCTGGATAAGAGGAGCATCGGCATATGAAAACTTTAAAGGTCATCTACAAAGAATTACGGAGCAATTAAAAGTTCATTCGATCATGCCTGAATCAACTGCACGTATGGAAGAATTTTGTCAATTACTTGCAAAAATAAGTCATTCTTACGCAGTAGCAGTACTCGGATGCAACAATATCAAGTATCTTTTGAATGATATTATACTTAATAAAGAATTATCAAAATGCCCTGATGTAATTGGCAGTCTAGAGAAAGACGAAAAACCATCTGAAGAATTGCATGAAATTTCTCTTAATATCGTTGATAAGTTTGTAGTAGTAAGGATTAGACTATTGGCTAAACTCGGCACACCTACATATTTTGTTGTGGCTGGGATCGTAGAGTAAATGAATAATCAACCTAACAATATGCTGAAGCCGACCGCCCAAAAGCTTCACTTTTGGGTCCTCTCCGCGCTACGTGCTCCGGCAGCGCCTATTACTTTAGTCGTTATCAACTATCAACATCCTTCTCTGAAATGATTTCTGATGTAAAGATGTAGACGTCGACGTCTCCTTTCTTCCATGCATCCGGTGAGAGGCCTGCCTTTGTACTGCAGCATTGTGTCAGGAATTCTTCTTTGGACCATCCTGTATCAGTAGCAACTTGAGGCAGGAAGCATCCGTTTGTAGAATCTTTCTTTATATAAATCCCATGTCTGCCGAGTTCGAAGTCAAGAGGGTTAACAGCCAATTGCAGTGGTGATAAGACAGAAATATCTATCTCCAGATCATCTAATTCTGAAGGTTGGATTTTATTAAACCTCGGATCATCCGTTGCCGCTGAAACAGCCATCTCAGAAATAAGCTTGTGCAGAGGGGCATCGGAAATCATTCGCCCTATACACCCTCTCAGCGTTCCACGTGTTCTCAACGTTACAAACGCACCGTTCTTTCTCTTAAGCTCTGGACTGAATAGTTCGGCTTGTGTTTGATCTTTTGATATGCCTTTTACTGCGGATTCTACACTCTCTCTTGCTATTTGAAGTAATGCTTTTTTATCTTTTTCGTCCATTTCAATTAGCTCCCTCTGGTCGCTAATTCATGACTAAGGTTTTTTCTTCATGGAATACTTCTGCTGTAAAGACAAAGAATTCCATGCTTTCGTCTTTCCACGCATATGATGGCAAGCCGGCTTTATTACAAAGATGGGAGAGGGTATCCTCTCTGTCCCACCCCTGCTCAGTAGCAACCTGTGGAAGGAATACTGCTCTCATGCCTCCCAGACGTATGATGATTCCATGCTCTCCCGGAATGAATTTATCAGCGCCGCTTATCTTCTTTATCGGGCTGAGTACCGAAATGTCTATTTCTATCTCTTCCAGTTCGTCTGCATCAACCGGCCTGAAACGCCCGTCGTTCATTGATGAGTTTATGGCATTGTCCATTACGGCCTTAACAAGCTGCTCTCTGGGCTGTATGTGGCCTATACAACCTCGCAGATTACCGTTCTTATTCAGTGTTACGAATACGCCTCTTTTCTCCTTCATTATCGGGCTTAATGTATATTCTCCAGAATTCAGATCAGGCCTCTTCCCCTCTTTCACATAGCTTTCCAGCGTATCTCTCGCAACCTTGAGTAGGGTCAATCGTTCATCGTTATTCAGGCCGTTATTATCACCTATAATGTCCGGGGGCTCATTGCTTCTTGTAAATACTATTGAAACATAACTCACGGAACTGTTGAAATCGCCCAGTATGCTACCTGATGTATCATACTTTAATATCTTCCCCTGCACATTATCAGGCAAAATCTTCATTAATAACGCCACAGGCATAAACCCGCAGGCAGTTATACCGGTCGCCTTTTTGTATCTGATAAAACCGTCAAAATCCAAAGCAAGGATGCGTTCGAATGCCCCATAATCAAGTTTCTTTATATTAGCCTCCACATCCTTTTTAAAAGGAACATAATCATATCCGTAACCATAATGGGTAAAGTCGGAACTTACAACTATCAACGTATCCTCATCTATTAAGTGTCTTAATTTATCAGCGATAAAATCGAATTCTTCGCCACTAAGCCTGCTGATTAATATGGGAATGAGTTCAAAATCGTTTCCAAGTATCGTTTGCAAAAAAGGTAATTGTGTCTCCAGGGAGTGTTCTCTCTTGTGCGCCTGCTTGAATGTTCCGATAAAAGGAGGATTATTTATAAGGTGATTGCAAATACCCTGGTTCAGTTTTACAAGTCCCAACGGTGTCTTATAGGCCTCAACATCAAGTATTGATGCTCCCCTGTATCTTGAATAGTGGCTGGGGGCAAGTATTATTACTCTTTTATATTTGTAATCCTTTATGGCTTTATAAGCATATGCCGCTACTGACCCCGAATACTGGTAGCCGGCATGCGGAGAGATTATGGCTATCGGTTTGCCAGGCAGGCTCTCTATGAATGCCTTATCCAGATAATTATTCACCTTCTTTGAGAGGTCGGCTTCCGAATCAGGATAAAAACGCCCGGCAACGGCAGGTTCACGTACATTCTGTCCCTCTCCCAAAAGGTCTTCTATCAGAGGATCTTCTGCGTAACTTATCGAAGGAACAGTTATGCAAAAAATGAAGAAAAAAATTAATAATAGGTATTTATACATATGGCTCTCTCCCACTAAAAGAGGTATTTTACAGCAACAAATCCGCTGATTAATAGTATTACAAATACAATAGTAAAGATATTAAAATACTTCTCGATAAACACCTTTATCTTTGGGCCGAATGTATAGAGCAACCATGCAACCAGGAAAAACCTTGCACTTCTACCTATTGCAGATGCCAGAATCAGTATAAAGATATTTACTTTGCAGACACCGGCTGATATGGTAAATACCTTATAAGGGATAGGTGTAAACCCGGCCACCACAATTGCCGCAAATGCGTTATCTTGATATTGGGTACTTACCGCATTAAATACGTCAGTAATATTATAAAAACTTATTATTGGACTTCCAACATACTCAAAAAACTGATAACCAATAAAATAGCCAAAACATCCTCCTAATACGGATCCTACAGAACATACCAACGCATATTTAAATGATTTGCTTGGTAAAGAGACTGCCAGCGCTATTAAGAGAACATCCGGCGGTATGGGGAAAAAAGAGGATTCACAAAAAGCAAGTATAAAGAGAGCCCAGGTGCTGTGAGGAGTATTTGCCCAGTGTATCGTCCAATCATACAGTCTCCTTATATGATTTGCTTTTTTTATAACATGCTCTTTTTCAATAGATTCCATATTAACTGTGTAACGAATTAAGCCTTGTTCATCATCTTGGGTTTATAAATACAATACGGTTCCTCTGCCATATAGTCTCCTGTTTCATAGAATGCACGCGCCCTGCAGCCTTCGCAGACCTTTTTGTATTCGCATTCGCCACACTTGCCTCCCAGAAGGTCCGGTTCCCTGAGTTTAGCAAAGACCGGGGAATCCTTCCAGATATCTTTAAACTTCTGCTTCTTGATATGTCCCGCCTCTACAGGCAGGTATCCACAGGGGAATACCTCTCCCTTGTGAGAAACAAAGCACACTCCGGTTCCAGCCAGACATCCCTTCGTCATGGCGGCCATACCATGTGTTTTTGGTGTAATTTTAGTGCCCTCTTCTTTTGCACGCTCTCGCATTATCCTGAAGTAGTGAGGCGAGCACGTCGCCTTTGTCTGGATCACTGCATCTTTGGACAAATCATAGAAAAGGTTAAGGAGTTCCTCATACTTTTCCGCAGGTAGCATCTGGTCTTCGGCTATTTCAACACCGCAGCCAACCGGAACGAGCATAAAAATGTGAATTGCCTCGGCACCCAGTTTAACAGCAAGGTCGTACAGGTCACGAAGCTGATCTTCATTATGTTTCGCAATCGTACAGTTGACCTGCATACTCATCCCTAAATCCTTTAAATGATTGAATCCTTTGATCGCCATTTCAAAAGATCCCTTCAGTTTTCGGAATTTGTCGTGAGTCTCTGCGTCTGCACCGTCAAGGCTTATGGAAACCCTGGATACCCCTGCATCCACAATTTTCTTAGCCATAGTCTCATCCACCAATGTACCATTGGTAGCCAGTGCCACTGTTAAACCTTTCTCCACTGCGTGTTTTGCAATATCGAATATGTCAGGACGAAATAGCGGTTCTCCTCCACTTAAGACAAGAATAGGATTACCCGCTTCGGCTATGGCATCAACTAGTTCGAATGATTCTTCTGTTGTCAGATCATCATTTGCCAGCTGGGTGCTGACATCCAGTCTTCTGCAGTGGATACATTCCAGATTACAACCGGCAGTTGTTTCCCAGAAGACAAGGCGCAGTTGGTTTTGCGTATTCTTCATATATTGATGAGAAACCTTACCATGTCCGTGCTCTTTTATTTGTGAATAAACTTCCTTGATAGTTCCTTCCGGCATACCGTGAGAACCTGAATCTTTACCGTGAAAACCCTTCATACTCGCCCCCGCTATTCTGAATTATTGATAAAATCCACAAAATTGTTTGTACTTGACAAGACAATTTAGCACTGTAATATTAATTTTTTGTACAATTTAACGCAATTTTACCCTTATTTTATATAAATTCAAAGACAAAAATACCTGAAGATAGTTCATTTTTCCAGTACACAGAAAGAAATTACAAGAAACCACATAATACCATGAAAACCAGAGAGAAAGTAATTGTATACGATACAACGTTGCGTGACGGCAGTCAGACTGAAGGCATCTCCTTTTCTTTACAGGACAAAATCGGAATAGCCCTTAAACTCGACGATCTTGGTGTAGATTATATTGAAGGTGGTTATCCTTTATCAAACCCCAAAGATAAGAGTTTCTTCAAAGAGATCAAAAAGGCCTCACTGAAAAGCGCCAGGATTGCGGCTTTTGGCAGTACAAAGCGGGCGAAGAAAAAGGCATCTGAAGATCCCGGCCTGAAGGCACTGCTCTCAACGGAAGCTCCAGTTGTAACAATCTTCGCTAAAAGCTGGGACTTCCATGTAACCGATGTTCTCAAGGTCTCATTAGATGAAAACCTGAAGATGGTTTCTGAAACAGTAAAGTATTTGAAATCAAAAGGGAGAGAGGTTATTCTCGATGCAGAACATTTCTTTGATGGGCACAAGAATAACTCAAGATATGCATTAAAGGTTTTGAAAGTAGCTCAGGACTCAGGTGCGGACACCATTGTCCTTTGCGACACTAATGGAGGTTGTTTACCACATGAAGTAGAAAAGATTACCGGTAGCGTCGTAAGCAGGATAAAGGTTCCTGTAGGTATACACACACACAACGACGGTGAACTGGCAGTTGCCAATACTCTTGTAGCCGTTAACACCGGAGTCCGGCATGTACAAGGGACAATTAACGGACTTGGAGAGAGATGTGGTAATGCAAACTTATGCTCTGTGATCCCCAATCTGGTTTTGAAGAATAAATTCAGGTGTCTTGACAGTACAGAACTGAAAAAACTTACGGAAATATCAAGATATGTCAATGAGGTGGCAAACTTCGTCCCTATGCACAACCAGCCTTTTGTTGGTTCAAGTGCGTTTGCTCACAAGGGAGGAATGCATGTAAACGCAATACAAAAGAATAAGAGTACTTATGAGCATATAAAACCTGAAACGGTTGGGAATGAGAGAAGGATTTTAATTTCTGAACTGTCCGGAAGTTCAAATATTCTGAAAAAGGTAGAAAAATACAAAATCGAACATGATCAGAAAATAATGCGAAAGATTCTTAAAAAAGTCCAGGATATGGAGAACCAGGGATATCATTATGAGTCTGCGGAGGGTTCTTTCGATCTCCTCGTTAAGAAAATGATAGGCAAATACAAAGGTTTCTTTGATCTTGAAGATTTCAGGGTAATTGTAGAAAGAGGAAAACGCGGAAAACTAATTACCCGTGCAACTGTTAAAGTGAATGTAAGTGGTACAGACGAATTGACGGTTAGCGATGGAGACGGCCCTGTAAACGCTCTGGACGGTGCATTACGAAAAGCACTTGAAAAATTTTATCCGTCTCTAAAGGAAATGCATCTTATGGATTATAAAGTACGCGTTATCAATCCTACAGAAGCAACCGCCGCAAAGGTGAGGGTCATAATAGAATCTCACGATCACAAAGATATCTGGGGTACAGTTGGAGTATCTGAGAACCTGATTGAAGCAAGCTGGCAGGCGCTTGTTGAAAGTATTGAATATAAACTCTTGAAGGATGAAGATGGAAACTGATTTACCAACAAAATACAATCCCGGGGAAGTCGAAGACAAATGGTATAGCTTCTGGGAAGAAGGCAGCTTCTTCCATTGTGAACCGGGCCCGGACAAGGAACCGTTTACTATAGTAATTCCTCCGCCAAATGTTACAGGTGTTTTACACATGGGACATGCACTCAATAATATATTGCAGGATATAATCATAAGATGGCGAAGGATGCAGGGCTTTAATACACTGTGGATGCCGGGGACTGACCATGCAGGCATAGCAACACAAAATGTCGTTGAAAGAGAGTTGGCGAAGAAGGGATCAAATCGTCACAAGCTTGGGCGTGAAAAGTTCATCGATGAAGTATGGAAATGGAAAAAAGAGTACGGCTCAGAAATCCTGAGACAATTAAGAAAACTGGGCTGTTCGTGTGATTGGGAAAGGGAAAGATTTACGATGGACGACGGTTTATCAAAAGCCGTAAAAGAGGCATTTGTTAAACTATATGAGAAAGGGCTTATATACAAAGGAAAATATATCATTAACTGGTGCCCGAGATGCCTTACCGCCATTTCAGATGATGAGGTAGAACATGAAGACCACGAAGGACATCTATGGTATATCAGATATCCTTTCCGGGATGAACCTCACCTCTTC
>Ga0255058_10001003_pt1 | contig 16204 bp, 8 predicted proteins | sample Cases_109_9_MG_FD_188637 | JGI IMG/M metagenome (GOLD analysis project Ga0255058, IMG submission 188637) | Seawater microbial communities from Amundsen Gulf, Northwest Territories, Canada - Cases_109_9 | ecosystem: Environmental > Aquatic > Marine > Gulf | place: Canada: Northwest Territories... | reverse complement strand
CGGCATTGGCGAACGCTTCTTCCATGTTGTCCACAACCTCGAACGATCCTCCCGAACGTGCCGCGTTTTCGCGGGCCAGTTTCATGGGCTCATCCATCAACGCGTATTCAGGTGGATGAGCGAGCGTCACGTTCATGCCAAAGCGGGTCATTAGCATGATCAGTCCCTGTGGCACAGACATCGGTTTCACATAGCTTGGTGCGTACGCCCAGGACACGGCGATTTTGAGATCCTTGAGATCTTTGCCGAATTCCTCCCGAATCGTCATCAGGTCGGCCAGGCTCTGGCAAGGGTGGTCAACGTCGCATTGCATGTTAATGACCGGGGCCGAAGCCCATTTCGCAACCTTACGCATGTACGATTGGCCTTCACCGGGCACCAGGTCGTGGCGAATCGCAATACCATGTCCGTAGCCGGAAAGAATAGTGCCCATGTCCTTGGGACTTTCGCCGTGCGCGATCTGCGAAGTTTCCGAATCAATAAAATGAGCGTGTCCACCGAGCTGAGTCATACCTGCTTCGAACGAGTTGCGCGTGCGCGTGGATTTGTCGAAGAAGATGAGGAATGCTGTTTTGTGAGCAAGGTGCAATGTCGGCACGCCATTCTTGAACTCGTCTTTCAACTGATCCGCCGTGTCCAGGGCGAGTTCAACTTCTTCGTCTGACCAGTCCTGTGTCATCAGCCAGTCGCGGCCTTTCATATGATTGGGAATCGGTTTTGCCGTGCGAGTCACTGTTAATATTCTCCCTTGTTTATCCCTTCGCAAACTGATCGACGAGGGCAGAGTAAAAGGCGGCGCAGCATACGAGGTGTTCGACTTCGGTCTGCTCGTTGGGCGCGTGGGCAAAATGCTCATGACCGGGTCCGAAGCCGATGGTCGGAATATGATGCATTCCGGCCGTGGCGACTCCGTTCGTGCTGAACGTCCAGTGTCCGAGTTCGGGTTCTATGTCGAACGCTTCCTTGTAGGCGGTCATCGCAGCTTGTATCACCGGTTCGTCTTCGGCCATCTCCCACGTCGGGTAGTACTTTCGCGTTGGGTACGTCAGCCCGGTATGACTGGGCACCGCGTAATCGAGCACGGTGACGGTTGCCCCCGCGGCCTGAATCGACGGCAAGGCGAGAAGCTCTGCTACGGCGGTCTCTTCCGTCTCGTCGATGGTTAAGCGGCGATCGAGATGTATCGTGCAGCCATCGGCTACTGCACAAAGGCTTGGGGAGGTGGAGCGGATTTCGCTGATCGTGACTGTACCTTTGCCCAGTGGGTCGCGTGGCTCCAGTTGCTCGTTGAGGTTCTCGATTTCCGCGACGATGTCAGCCATCTTGTAAATGGCGTTGACCCCGCGCTCAGGCGCCGAGCCGTGACAGGAAACACCGGACGTGTGAACCTCCACTTCCATGCGGCCGCGATGTCCACGGTAGATGCGCAGACTGGTTGGCTCGGTAATCACGACGAGGTCCGGGCGAAGTCCATCTTCGTTGACAATGTATTGCCAGCACAAACCGTCACAATCCTCTTCCTGCACTGTTGCGGTCGCGTAGAAGGTGACGTTGTCGGGGATGCCTCTTTTCTTCAGCAGAGCGCCGGCATAGACGCTGCAGGCAACACCGCCTTTCATGTCACTCGAGCCGCGCCCGTATAGAATGCCGTCCTCGATGTCACCGGAGTGCGGATCGCGGTCCCAGAGTGCCGGGTCGCCGACATCGACCGTATCTACGTGCCCATCGAATGCGATCACGCGTGGTCCGGAGCCGATGCGGCCGAGGACGTTACCCATGGGATCGATAGTGACTTCGTCGTAGCCGATGCGCAGCATCTCGTCGCGGATTCGATCAACGACCGCGCCTTCCTCGGAACTGAGTGACGGGATGCGAACGATATCCTGCATGAACTTCACGAGATCCGCTTTGATTTCCATCGCGTCCGCATAATAGCTGCTGCTCATTCGCTGTCTCCGCCATTGTTGAAGGCATCGATCAGGCGATCCCACTCGTCCACGACGTCCTGAGAGAAAATCTCGCGCCAGAAGTCTTCGTCCCAGAGTTGCCGCAATTCGTCCGAAGTGCGGCCCTGTTGTTCGACCCAGGTGAAGTACTTGAAGTTGTGCAGCGCTTTCTGGTCGGCGTAGGTAAGCTCCCGAACGTGATCGGGCGTCGTGCCCTGCAGGTAGCGCCCATAATGTTGATCGGCCAGATGGGCGTTGTAAGACCCATGCGTTTCCCGCATTTCCTGCATGCGGGACACATACAGTTCCATGGAATCCGTTAGTGGTGTGAATATCACGTCGCGCCCGTCCATGTCGTAGTAACGCGCCGCTTTGATGCTTGCTACGAGATTGCACAGTCCCGAGATACCGATATCGCCGAGTGCTTCGATCGTGTCGTCGTCCACTCCCTCACGACGCAGACATTTCTTGCCCTCATCCTCGTTGAATAAACGCATGAGTTGTATGGTCTGTTCGTCGTCAACGGCCGCCACGAGGTTTGTGTTTCGCACGTTGTGAATCCAGGGGACGTGCTTGTCACCGATACCTTCGATGCGGTGCTCACCAAACCCGAATTGCAGCAGGGTAGGACACTGCAAGGCCTCGGTGGCAACCACGCGGATGGCAGGATGTCGAGTGCGCAGGTAGTCACCCGCAGCAATAGTGCCTGCTGAGCCCGTGGCGCTGACAAAGGCGGAAAGGCGTCGTCTCTCCGCGTAGTGATTCTGAAAGATCTCTTCGACAATCGAGCCGGTCATCTGGTAATGCCAGATAGCGTTGCCAAATTCCTCGAACTGATTGAAGACGACGATCTCATCTCCGCGCTCGGACCGCAGCGCCCAGCACTTGTCATAGATCTCTTTGACGTTTGATTCCGTACCGGGAGTGGCGATGATCTCATCGGTGCCGATTTCCCTGAGCCACTCGAAGCGCTCGCGACTCATGCCCTCGGGCAGGATTGCTACAGCCGGGCAGGAGAGCAGGGCGCAGTCATAAGCGCCGCCGCGACAGTAGTTGCCTGTCGATGGCCACACCGCCTTCTGAGTATCGGGATCGAAAGTACCCGTAACGAGACGCGGGATCAGGCAACCGTAGGCCGCGCCGACTTTGTGTGCTCCGGTTGGAAACCACTTGCCGACAATTCCAACGATGGTTGCGTCGACGCCCGTCAGCGCGGGCGGAAATTCGATCCAGTTACCTTCGCCGAATCCGCCGCCATGTGCAATGGGCTCGTTCTTCCAGGTGATGCGAAACAGGTTCGCCGGGTCCAGGTCCCACAAGCCAACGTCCTTGAGCGTGTCCTTGATCGCGCCGGGCGCCAGCGTCGGGTCTTTTTGTTGAGCGAACGTGGGCAGGAGGATCTTCTGCGCGTGGGCGCGGGCGATGCTCTTCTTCAGCACATCGGCCCGAATTTCAGGTATCAGGTTCAATCTTCTCCTCCGAAGTTTATTTTGGGGATCGGTTCCCGGTCACCCCACCCGAGTTCCACTTCAGTTGCCTCAGAGCGCATCGCCCGCAGCAACTCGTCCTGATCGACGGGCAAACTGCGCACGCGCACTCCAGTGGCGCGATAAATGGCATTGGTGATGGCCGCGCTCGTAGGAATGCTCGGCAATTCGCCCACGCCTTTCGCCCCGAAGGGCCCTGCAGCGGTGTGGTGCTCCACGATGTGGGAAATGATTTTCGGTGCGTGCGTGATGCTCGGCGCCTTGTAACGCGCCATGACGTTTGTCCAGGGTTTGCCGTCTTCCTGAATGTAGTGCTCGGTCAGCGTGTAGCCAATGCACATGACGATGCCGCCCTCGATTTGCCCTTCCAGCGTCAACGGGTTGATCGCGCGACCGACATCGTGCGCGGCGACCACTTTTCGCACCCTGACTTCACCACTACGCATGTCGATTTCGCACAGTACGGCTTGCACGCAGAAGCCGAAGGCAACGTGCATGTCGCCGCCGGCACCCAACGGCCTGGTCTCGGGTGCGCTGTATTCATGCTGCACTTTGATTCTCGTTGCAGGTTCCGCGGCGGCGAGTTGCCGGGCCACGTCTTTGGCGGCCAGGCGCGCCGCATTGCCGCTGACATACGTTTGCCGGCTGGCCGTAGTAGGGCCGCCATCGGGGCAATAGTCAGTGTCGCCAAGCAGGACGCTCACGCGTTCAGTCGGAATGCCCAGTTCTTCCGCCGCAAAAGCGGCGAGGACGGCGGGCAGGCCCTGGCCCATTTCTGCAGAAGAAATTCGGACTTCGGCCATCAGTCCCTTTTCGGGATCCTGCCATGCTTCGACTTCGGCCGTAGCCTTGTCCGGTGCGCCACCGCCGAGCCCCGTGTTCTTGTAGCCAACGGCGATGCCCCAGGCGAATCGCAGATGGCCCTCGTCCCAGGTCCAGCGAAAATCATCACTGCGCATGTCGTGCTCGACCTTGTCGATGCACTCGTTCAAGCCAACGCTTTCTCGCATCACTTGTCCGGTCGATGTTTCAGAGCCGACATCCAGCGCATTCATGCGGCGGAACTCAATTGCATCGAGCCCCAGCTTCCCGGCCAGCATGTCCATGTTGCTTTCCACTGCGAAACAACTCTGAGTGACACCAAATCCACGGAAGGCGCCACACGGAACGTTATTTGTGTACAGGGCGAAGCAGTCAACCTTTACGTTTGGCACGTCGTAAGGACCGGACGCGTGGGTCGTAGCCCGGGTGAGTACCTTTTCGCTAAGGCTTGCGTAAGCGCCGCCGTCTCCGTACAGCGTCGCTTGCACCGCTGTCAGCTTGCCGTCGCGTGTTGCACCGGTACGAATTCGAATGATCGTGGCATGCCGCTTGGGATGAACGAGCAGGCTTTCCCGTCTCGAGTACAACATCTTCACGGGCCGCTGCGTGGCCTCAGCGAGCAGGGCGGAGTGGATCTGCCCGGTGATATCTTCCTTGCCGCCGAAGCCGCCGCCCATCAGCGTGGCGACGATCCGCACTTCGTCGGGCTCTACGCCCAGTGTGGCGGCGGTCTGGTCGCGGTCACTGTAAGGAATCTGGCTGCCCACATATACCGTGGTCTTGTCATGCCGCGCGGTTTCCCCGCGTTCGGCAAGGGCATCGCAGCGGCCATCGAAGTCCGCGGGATCGTAAGCGGCGGGCACGCCGATCGAGCACTCGGGCTCCAGGAAAAGGTGCTCGGTAGTGGGCGTGCGGTAAGTCTGATCGATAACCACGTCGGCGGCGGCAAAGCCGGCTTCAATATCGCCCTTTCTTACTCTGATGTGCTTTAACAGGTTGCCGTCGGGACGCTCTTCATGAACGAGCGGCGCATCCCGCTTCGCGGCTTCGATGACATCGGTAATCGCGGGCAGCTCTTCATACTCGACGTCGATCAAATCCAGCGCGGCGGCAGCGATTTCCCCGGTCTCAGCCGCCACGATCGCCACGGCATCTCCGACATAACGAACTTTGTCGCCACACAAGACAGGCCAGTCAGCGCTCACTACGCCATGCGCATTGCGGCCAGGAATATCTTCGTGCGTCAGAACGGCGTGCACGCCTTCAAAGTCGCGTGCTGCCGAGGTATCGATTGAGACGATTCGTGCATGGGGCACACCCGCGCGCTTTGTGCGGGCGTAGAGCATGCCCGGGAAGTTGTAGTCGTCAGCAAAGCGGGCGCTGCCCGTAATTTTTGCCAACGCATTCGGGTTGGGCTGCGCTTTGCCGACGGCCAGGCCGGCCTTTTGAGTTTCGGGAAGATAAGGCGGGATAGCCTGACCCGAAGCCTGGAGGATTGCATTGATCACGCTTTGATAACCGGTGCAGCGGCAATAGGAATCCTTTAGCGCCGTCCTGATGTCGTCCTCGGTCACGGACTCGCCTGCGGCGCCCTTGCAATCCAACAGTCCTTTCGCCGTCATGATCAAGCCGGGCGTGCAGATGCCACACTGCACAGCACCGTGATCCAGAAATGCCTGCTGCAGTGCATGCAGTTCGCCGTCCTTTGACAAACCTTCGATGGTTTCCACCCGCGCGCCCTGCGCCTTGAAGGCAGGGAAGACACAGCTGACGATCGGTGTGTCGTTCACGAGAACCGTACAAATGCCGCATTCGGCCTCCGCACATCCGATTTTGGTCCCGGTCAGCCGCAGGTCCTCGCGAAGCACCTCGGACAGAAACCGCGACTCCGGTACATCCACGTCAACTGCTGTGCCGTTCACCGTCATGTGCAGCCGGCTCATTGTTCGCTTCCAGCACGTTGGGCGGCCCGGGCCAGGATGATCGGCAGGTAAGTTCGGACCATCATCGTTCGATATTCCTGCGTAGCCCGGTACTTGCTTGCCCGCAGCGTTACGTTTTCGAGTGCAACTTCCACCGCCTTTTCGTATTGCTCAGTCGTCGCCGGACCACCGACGAGCATCGCGGCCGCTGGTTCTGCGAACCAGGGCACCGGGCCGACGGGTCCCATGCTGATACTCGCGGCGCTTATGTTGCCGCCATCCAATTGCAGACGCGCTGCCATGGACATGATGGGCAGGCAAAGACCCTGCGGTCGCATCACGCGGTGATACGCGGAGCCTTCCCGAGCGCCAGTGGGTTTGAAGCGCAGCCGCGTCAGCACTTCCCTGTAACGATCAATGACGCTCTCGCCTGGCCCGACAAATGTGTCCTTGACCGGCATCCAGCGAGTGCCGGTGGTACTGGCAATTTCAACTTCTCCACCCAGGGCCAGCAGGCCGATAGTGCCGTCGCCTGCAGGTAATGCATGGGCCACGTTGCCGGCGAGCGTGCCTGTGTTGCGTACCTGTGGCCCACCGATGACACCGCAACTCTCGGCCAGACAGGTGCCGTGCCGGATAATGCGTCTATCGTTGACGATCTCGGCATGAGTAACGCCGCAGCCAATCACAATGTAGTCCTGGTCGTGGCTGATGCCGTCGAGTCCGATAATGCGAGACACGTCCACGATGGCCTCGAACGGCCGGCGCAGTCCCCGCCGTGCTTCTACGAGAAGGTCCGTTCCGCCGCCCACCACACGCGCCCGGCCATCGTAGCGCCGCAACAATTCGAGCGCTTCTTCAAGCGATTGCGGCGTGTGGTAAGTTTCCCAGCAACTTGTCGAGGTGCTCGTCATTGCCGTGCCGGATCAATCGATCCTCGCCCATATCGCGGCGGCCTGCTCTGCGCAATGGGCGCGAATGGCTTCTTCATCCAGATGCGGCAGACAGCCGTCATCGACGACCACACCGCCTCTCGCGATCGTCGTGCGAACGCGGCTGAAACTTAGTCCGAACAATAAATGTCCGTAGAACGTCTCGGCATTTAACGGTGTAAACGGCACGTAGTCGTGAATGACGACGTCCGCCAGTTGCCCCGGCGCCAGCGCGCCGCGAGGCTCCGGGAAGAGGCGATTGCAGATGTTGCGGTTGTTCTTCAGCAGGATGTCGCAGGACTCGGCAAATGCCAGGGTCGGATCCTGGCGAGACGTACGCTGATGCAGGTACATGGCTCGAGCCTGGGAAATAAGATGCGAGGACATCCCGTCTGTGCCGACGCCCACCGTAACGCCGTGCTTCAACATATCCAGCACCGGTGAGACCTTGAGCCCGTTGTTCATATTGGACTCGGGGTTGTTCACGAGTATGGAATCAGTGGAGTGCAGCACATCCAGCTCGGCGGGCTCAAGATAGGTGCCGTGCACGAAAATCGTTTTAGGCCCGGAAATGCCGAAGTCGACAAAGCGCTCCATGATGCTCTGACCGTAACGTTCCATGGTCACTTTGACATCGATCTCATCCTCTGCCGCATGCACATGGAACCCGGTATCGAGTGCATTGCCGATGTCGGCGCAGCGCTCGAGCGTCGTGGTGCCCAGCGTCATCAGCGCATGCATGCCGAACATGGCGGCCATCTGATCATCATCGGATTCGCGGCACTTGCGGATATAGCGCACGTTTTCCTCGATGCCTTCCCCGTCGATATTGCGGTCCGAGACCTCGTAGCAAAGACAGCCGCTCAAGCCTACGTCCGTGAACGCCCGCTCTACCTGATCGAGACTGCCGTCGCTGCAAGAGGGTGAGGCGTGATGATCGATGATCGTTGTGCACCCGGCGCGGGCCGCCTCCATCACCGCCAGCAGCGAGGAGTAGTAAACGTCCTCGGAATTGAGAGCCGAATCGAGTTTCCACCAGAGGTTTGTGAGATTCTCTTCGAAGTTTCGTGCCGGCGGACCGGGTGGAGAGAAGCCGCGCGCAAATGTTGAATAGAGGTGGTGATGGGCGTTGATCAACCCAGGCATGACCACGCTGCCGCGTGCATCGATAGTGCGATCCGCCGCGTACGATCCAGGGTCAAACTCGCCGACATCGACGATCCGCTTACCGTCGATGTAGACACTGCCGTTCTCGATAAAGCGATTGTGTTTATCAAGGGTGATCAGGTGCCCGTTGCTAATTAGTAGGGAGCTCATCGTATTGGTCTCTATACAATAAGCATAAATGACCTGACGATCCCGGTCGGTCGTGGCTAATCCCTATATCCCGGGTGCTCGATCCTGCCCGTCGCAGCGAGGTCGCCTGGCCGCGCCGTCGGCAGGTGGGGCATCGATTGCTTCAGGCCGGCCAACAGGACAAACATTGCGGCGCAGGGCTCAAGCGAAAGCGAAGCCCCGTCTTTGGCGCTGCCTCTGAGCTCGGCCTGCTCAAGCTCGAATGTGTCCGGATTCAGCCGCGCCCGAAACGACGGTCCTGTGTAGTCCAGTTTCCCGTTGAGATCGATACGATGTGTTGCGCCCTGCCAGCGCGCTTCCATTGCCCAGTGGTCCGCATCCCTGAACACGATGAACGCATTGTCGTGCTGCGCCGCAAATTCCTGGCGGTCGAGATAGAGTCGCGGTTTGTCGCGATACGGCTGCCCTGCTGTGGGACAGAAGGTTGTGCAATTGCCACACTCGTTGCAGAAATCTGTCAGTACGGCGATCTGAAACGCTTGTGCCACGCGGTAGGGCTTGCCGGGACCAACGCAGATGGCATCCCCATCGAGACTGAGCTCGGGCAAACACAGATCGAAGGGCACTGCCTGGTAGGTTTGCAGCGCAAGGTTCGGGCAAACACCCACGCATAAACTGCAATAGACATCACAATCCAGGCAGCGTGCGGCTTCTGTACGGGCCTGCTGCTCGTCATATGTGAGTACTACCTCGTTGAAGTTGTTTCGATCTTCAAGTGCTGTGTGTGGTGCAGGGACCCGCCATTCCCGGCGGCCGCGGCGTTGCAGCAGCGTCGCTGGATTGAACGGGGAGACCTGTGTCGGGTCAGCATCGCACGGGCGGCGATGCAGAATGCTGTCGGCGATAGCTTTTCCAGCCGCTGCCGCCTTGACGATCGACGCGGGGCCTTCGTTAGCCACGTCGCCGCCGGCGTAAACTCCGGGTACCGACGTCTCGAATGTCACGGGATCGACTTCTATATATCCACGCTCGTTGACCGCAATCGGTTCCTGATCAAAGAAGTCCAGGACCGCGTGCTGGCTGATCGCCAGAATCAGGGTATCCAGCGGCACCGCAAAATCGGCGTCGACAAGTTCGTGTGGAATCTTGCGGCCACTGGCGTCGCGGTCGTCTTTAAAGACCATGCGCCGGCAAATCAGCGTGCGCAGCTGGCCGCCTGCGGACACCAGTTGTTGCGGCTGGCACAGCTCGAGCAACTCGATACCTTCTTCGAGCATGTGCGCCACTTCCTCTCGATCTGCAGGCATCTGGTCAATGGTACGACGGTAGATCAGACTGACCTGGCTATCGGATAGACGACGGGCGACACGCGCGCAATCCATCGCTGTGTCCCCGGCGCCAACAACGCCGACCCGCTCGCCAAATTCGATCACACGGCCTTCCCGGGCGTGCCGAAGAAACTGCAGGGCGTCAATGACTCCGTCGCAGTCCTCGCCTTCGAGCCCCAGAGTCTTGCTGAGCTGGGCACCGACCATGATGACTATGTGCTCGAAGCCATCACTGCGCAGCTGCGAGAGGCTAAAGTCCTGCCCCACCTTCGTGCCGAACTGGAACCTGACACCGAGGTCCTGCAGCAATCCGAAGTCCCGGTCGAACACGGCCTGGGGAAGGCGGTATTCGGGAACGGCCCCGCTGACCATGCCGCCGGCGTAGGCATGCTGCTCGAATACTTCTACTTTGAGTCCAGCTCGGGCCAGCTCGGATGCCGCGGCCATGCCGCCGGGCCCTGCTCCGATGATTGCGACCTTGGGACCCACGGGCGTTGCCTGCTGCCCGGCTGCGGACCCTTTTTCGAGGTCCATAATGAATCGCTTGATGTCCCGGATTGCCACCGGCTCATCCAGGTGACTGCGAACACAGGTCTGCTCGCATAAATGATCGCAGACCCGGCCGAGAATGCAGGGAATGGGGTTATCGGCTCGGACTACTCGCAGCGCCTCTGCGATGTTGCTGTCACGCACGGCCCTCATGTACTGCGGCACCTTCTGATTCACAGGGCACTCATCGACACAGGGGGCCTTGATGCAGTCGAAAAGACCCAGCTCGCGCGATGTTTTGGTGTGCGACGTGTCGAACGTACCCTTGATGTATTGCGGATCACTGCGTGTCTGTTCGGCGTAGCGACGCAGATTGAGTCGCGCGGCTGACCAGAGGTCTGTGCGCGACGCGTCAGTTCCTGTTGACTTGAAAATAAACTCTTCGATGCCGGCCGCGCCCACCCTCGCGAACGCGTCGTCGACAGTTTCAAGGTATTGAAGCAAGCGCAGGTAACCACCGGTTTTCAGCAGATCAGAACAGACCGTGATGGTCTGCATCCCCGCAGCGAGCAGGGCCGGCGCGTTGAAGCAATTCGCTCCCGCCGAGAACGACATGGGCAGCTTACCGTCGAACTCTTCGGCGAGTTCGTGCGCAAGGTTTACCGTGATCGCATGCAAAGGGCGCCCGGAGAGATACATCGTTTTTTCCGCCGCATCGAAGGTTGAGCGGGAGTTTTGAACTTCCAGTGTGTTTGTCAGCTTTATGCCAAAGTCGAGACCGCATTCATTCGCGACATTCTTCAGGTTGCGCAGCATTGGCACGGCGTCCGAGTATTTCAGGTCGTGCTCGAACGCCGCGTCCGGTACCACGACGTCCGTGTAGCCCAGGTCCTCGTTCAACAGCGCTCGCACACGCTCGGGGCCGAGCAGAGTCGGATTGCACTTCACGAGAGTGTGCAGATTCCGCTCTCGCAACAGGTAGGCGCTTATGCTTTCGATCTCATCGGGCGGACAGCCGTGCATGGTTGAAAGAGTTACGTTGTCGGAGAGGCAATTCGGAATATCCAGGTCCCGGACCTCGGGATAGAATCTGGCAACCTGGTCGATAAGGGCCTGCTTGTATTCCGAGCAGTCGTGCATCTGGCTCAGGAACCACTGCATGTTTGCTTGCTGCAGCCCCTCGAGGTCGTAACCCACGCTGAGATTGAAGACCACGCCCGGCGATTCGCTCGGGAAGCCGAGCTTGTGGTGCAGGGCGTGGATCAGCACCCAGGCACGAAGGTACTCGTCGAAGGATTGATGGACTTTCAACTCCTGCGACCACTCTACATTGTAGCCTTCGTCCTCCATGTCGATACATGGCTTCGGCACATCCAGTACATCGAGGGTTTGTACTGTCTTCAACTCGATGTAACGTGCGCCACACAGCCACGCCGCCACGATATTCTGAGCCATCTGCGAATGCGGCCCTGCAGCAGGGCCGAACGGCGTTTCCAGGAGATGGCCGTAAGCGCTTGTGCGAAACGGGGCGTCTTCATGGGGAAAGAAAAAGTGCTGGCGGGGCACACCGAAAACGGAATCACGGGTATCCAATTCAGAGAATACCCACGCGATTAATTGTTCCGCAGCGATCGGTTGGAACAACTCAGACATTATTTTCGGCCTCCCGGAGGGCCCATCTACCGATCATTTGACCGGCACGCCGGCGTACCGCGCAGCTAACACTGCCGCTTCACGCGCCTGTATGAATTGAACCGCTGGTGCCCAACTCATGGATATACGCACTTACCGTCGATATGCCTCCAAATCCGACAGACGCACGAGCAGAGCCCGTACGCGATGCACGATTCGTCGCGGTACGCAGACAGTCGACCGGAGTGGATTTGTGGCGTAGTTCACAGTTTACGGGCCCAATATCGTCAACACTTGCTCCTCAACGCATGCCCACTGCATGTGTGTTCTCACGCGTTTCATACGTGGATTATGTTACGCCAGTAAGGTAATTAGGATGCCGAAGATTACGTGGCTTGTGCTATTTGGCTTGCTCATAATTGCTCCTGATGCGAGCAACGGTGGGGACGACTTCTCCCAGAACGAGATGCGGGGTCTCGATGAGGAAGTGCAGGAAATCAAGTCGGATGTGCTGAGCATTGCTGCAGAACTGAGCCGTCTTGAGGAAAGGCTGCTTTACCCGTCCAATACACAGCTCGCCGTATTTATCTCTCTCGCCGAAGGCGAGAAATTTCGCCTCGACGCCGTGCAGATTACGATCAACGGTGAACTCGTTGCGCACTACATTTATAGCTTCAAGGAACTCGAAGCTTTGCAGAAAGGTGGAATGCAGCGCATTTACACCGGCAATATCCCGACCGGCCAGCACGCGCTCAGCGTCTCTTACGACGGTAAGCGCAAAAACGGAAAGGATATCAGCCGATCCGAAACCTTCGAGTTCACCAAGGGAGTTGAGCCCAAACTTCTCGGCATCACCCTGGCCGATTCCGAGTTCGGCAATGCCGGCATAAAACTCGGGGACTGGTAAGTCATGTCTGAGGCACCGCCATGGCCGATCGCGGTTGCGCTGATCGCTTTGCTGGCAGCGACTCCGTCCGAAGGCAATGATCTGAACGATCTCTACTTTGGCGAGGCGCTGTATTACGCCCATCAGGGATACTACTTCGAAGCCCTCGAACGACTCGACGCAGAGCTTGGACAACATTACGGTCTCGACGAACCCGAGCTCGACACCCTTTACGTGCATCTCAACGACGCGGAATTCTCCGTTGGCGATTTCGAACTCCACTACAGGATGCACCACCGTGCCGGGCGCGCTATCAGAGCAGTGCTCGAGGGTGATGTAGACGATGATGTGCGCAATGACGCCGCCTATCGTCTGGCGCGCATTCACTTCCAAAAAGGCCAAATGACCGACGCGCTGCATGCGTTGGGTCGAATCGAAGGAAAAGTCCCGGAAAAAATTCGAGACGATATCCAATTTCTTCGCGCAAACATTTATATGGCGACTGACCGGCCGTCGGACGCCGTCGACATTCTCAAGCGCTTGCAGGGCGCAGACGATCTCAAGGGCTTCGCCTCATACAACCTCGGTATCGCTTTACTCCAGGCCGGCAAGCAACAGGACGCTCTGAAGCAGCTGGATCGTGCCGGGCAGATCGGGGACAACGATGACGCCACCGAAGCTATCCGCGACAAATCAAATCTGGTGTTGGGAACAATATTGCTGGAAGCCGGCGAGTTTAATCAGGCAAAACAATTTCTCGATCGCGTGAGTCTCGAGGGGCCGTTTTCCAATCAGGCGTTGCTGAGTTCCGGCTGGGCTGACGTGTCGGTGGAAAACTTCGAACGAGCCGTAGTTCCGTGGAGCATTCTCGCTGAACGCAACGTAACGGATGGCTCGGCGCAGGAGGCAATGCTCGCCCTGCCGTATGCCTACGCGAAGCTGAACGTTCACGGCCGTGCGGCACTTTTCTACGGCCGCGCTCTCGACTCTTTCAGGGGCGAACTCGAAAAGCTTGATGCTTCGATTGAGAGCATCAGGGACGGCCGGTTTTTGCAGGCCCTGATTCGCGAGGAAATCCGGCAGAACAAAGATTGGGTCATTCAGCTGCGCTCGCTGCCGGACACTCCGGAAACGTACTACCTGATGGAGTTGTCGGCCTCGCATGTCTTCCAGACCGGACTGCAAAACTATCTCGACCTGGCAGATCTCAGAAAGAAGCTCGTTTCGTGGCAGACAAGCATCGATTCTTTCGATGACATGGTTGCAATACGAGGCGAGCATTATGAGCCACTACTGCCCGACATCGACCAGCAGTTCCGGAAGCTGGATTCGAAAATGCGACTTCGCATTGAGCAGCACAGACTGCTGGAGAGCCGTCTCAAGGGGATGCTGACGGCGCCGAGGCCGGAATTCCTGGCGACCAGGAAGGAGCAGGCCATTCTGGCTCGTCTCAAGGAACTGGACAGTCAGCTGGGAAAAGACAAGGGCCCTGCAGCAACGAGTCTCAGGCAACGAATTCGGCGCTTGAGCGGCACTGTGACATGGACGCTTCTAACGGAGTACCACGAGCGGCTATCGGTATTCGACCGAAATTTGCGTGAGCTGCATGGCTCTGTCGAAATAATGCGGGAAAACTATGCAAGATTCGTTCGCGCGCGACAGGCGGCAACGCACAGTTTCGAAGGATACGAGGCCTTAGTCCGCCGACTGCGAACACGAATCGATGAATCACTTGCGACAGTCGGCCTGCTCATGGCCCGGCAAGGACACCTTTTGGAAGTTGTGGCCATCGATGAACTCGTCGCTCGCAGACGGCGCCTGGAGAATTACCAGGATCAGGCACGCTTTGCTTTGGCTGACAGTTATGACCGGGCAACTCAGGCCGAGGCCAGGGGAGCGTTACAACAATGAACTGGCACCGGTTGGCAATTTTCATCGCGCCATTGGGCGTGGCTGCCTGTGCGAGCAACGCCGACAGGGAAACACTGGCCGACCTGCGGCACGTTGAGGCCGAGATCGAGGAAGTGGCGCTGGAAGACAGTCTGGCAATGGCCGCGCAAAGTTACCAGCGGTTTCTCGAGGAAACACCGGAAGGCAGAATGACCCCCGAAGCCATGCGACGCTTTGCAGATCTGCAGATCGAAAAGGAATATGGGGTCATCAGCGGCGATTCGATGCGTGAGCTGCCGGCGCCGAAATCGGCTTTCAATGCGGGCGGTGGCAACAACGTGGAGCTGGCGAGCGGTATCGCCGGCATCGGTGAATCGGAACAGGCCGAGTCGGATATGGACTTCGAGAAGCGCGCGACCGGGAGCCAAGAGGCCATTCCCGACGCCACGCGTGATGAGATGCAATTTCCGGATGGCGCCGAATCACTGGCGAAGTCCGGACCGCTTGAGGCCATCGAGACCTACAAGAAATTACTTGAGATGTATCCCGATTATGAGCGCAACGATCAGGTGCTCTATCAGATGTCCCGCGCATACGATGAACTCGGACAGACTGAGGACGCCATGCAGGTGATGCAGCGGATTGTCACCGAGCATCCGTATTCCAAATACATCGCTGAAGTGCAATTCAGGCGCGGTGAGTATTTCTTCATAAGGAAAAAATATCTGGATGCAGAAGATGCCTATTCCGCAATTATCGATATGGGCGACAGTACTTCGTACTTTGAATTGGCCTTGTACAAAATGGGATGGACTTTGTACAAGCAGGAACTCTATGAGCAGGCGCTGCACAGATACATCGCAATGCTCGACTATCGCTTGTCGATCGGTGATGACTTCGATCAAGATTACGAGGACGACGACGGGCACCGCGTAGCGGATACATTTCGGGTCGTCAGTCTCAGCTTGTCGAACATTGGCGGTCCCGAGGTCATCAATGAATATTTTTCGGCGCACGGAGGCCGAGGCTATGCGGACAAGATCTACCGCAACCTCGGGGAGTTCTATCTGAGCAAGCTCCGATATCACGATGCCGCATCAGTCTACGAATCGTTCATCGAGTTGAAGCCGTTTCACCGCAAGTCACCTCACTTCAACATGCGGATCGTCGAGATATACACGCAAGGCGAATTTCCACTGCTCGTTGTTGAGTCAAAGAAAGAATTTGCATCCAAGTACGCGTTACAGGCCGAGTATTGGCGCTACTTCAACATGGACGAGTCGCCAGAGGTAGTGAGTTTTCTCAAGACCAACCTGAAGGACCTGGCCAATCACTATCATGCGCTGTACCAGGATGAGGGTCTTGCGGAGGAGCGGTCGGCTGCCTTTGTTCAAGCGCAGCGCTGGTACCGGGAATTCCTCAGTTCGTTCCCGGACGACCCGGAATCGCCGCCAATCAATTATCAGTTCGCCGACCTTCTGCTCGAACATCATGACTACGCCAAGGCAGCAAGCGAATACGAGCGCACGGCGTACGACTACCCGCCACACGAGCAGTCCTCCGCGGCGGGGTAT
>Ga0255058_10001002_pt1 | contig 16206 bp, 13 predicted proteins | sample Cases_109_9_MG_FD_188637 | JGI IMG/M metagenome (GOLD analysis project Ga0255058, IMG submission 188637) | Seawater microbial communities from Amundsen Gulf, Northwest Territories, Canada - Cases_109_9 | ecosystem: Environmental > Aquatic > Marine > Gulf | place: Canada: Northwest Territories... | reverse complement strand
TCTGAATGACCAGCAGGTTACTGGGTGCTTTCCGACTCGCTCTCGCTCGCTTCTTCCGGGGCCGACTCTTCCGTGGCGGACTCTTCCATGGCCGGGTCTTCCGGGGCCGACTCTTCCGTGGCGGACTCTTCCATGGCCGGGTCTTCCGTCGCCGGCTGCGCGCTTTCCATCACTTCGATCTCGGCATCAGTGCGTAAACCCGCGATGTGGCTTTCGACGGCGGCACCTTGGAGCTCCTGGGTGAGTTGCGGCGCAACCTGTTCCAAGCTGGGCGGGTCTTGCGGCCGCTTGTCTTCGAGGAGGATGACGTGCCAGCCGAACTCGGTCTGCACAGGATCGCTGGTATAGCTGCCCAGCTCCAGCGCAAAGGCGGCCTCGGCGAAACTGGGGACCATCTGCTCGCCGGTAAAGTAGCCGAGATCGCCGCCCTGTGCCGCGGACGGGCCGGTCGAGCGTTCCTCGGCCAGCTCGGCGAAGTCGGCACCCTCATCGAGCGAGGCGATTACCTCGCGGGCCTCTTCTTCGGTTTCCAGAAGGATATGGCGCGCCCTGATCTCCTCCGCCGGCGGATTCTCCTCAAGGAACGCCTGGTAACGCGTCTCGACCTCTTCGTCGCTCACCGCGGCCGCTAACAAGCGTTCCATATAGACCTCGCGCATCACCTCGAGGGTCAAGCGCGCGACGCGTTCCTGAACCACTTCGTCGTCGGTGAGGCCATCGGCCTTGGCGGCCTTGTCGATCAGGGCCAAATCGATCAAGCGCTGCACCAGGAAGGGAAATATCTGGTCGATGGCCTGCTGGTACTGCTGTGGCAAAGTGGCCGCGTAGGCCGTGACCTCGGAATGGAGAATCGGCGTCCCGTCGACGACGGCGACGGTTGGATCCTCTGCCGGCTCCGTGTCCTGGGCCAGGACCACGGCGGGCGTGGCGCTTAGCAGCAGGCCGACTAAAAAGGCGCCAAAAAGGCCTGATCGGCGGTGGCGCTGGCCCATTCATCAAATCCTTGTTGTAAACGGCGGATGCCCGCCGGCATCCCCAGCCGACTCCGGAGCTAGCACTTGGCGCGTAACGTCGCATGTTCAACCCTGGGGCACCAGTCCCGGCCAAACCGGCGCGAAGGGCGGCAACCTGCGGCAGCCGGAGGCCTTGAGGGGCCCCAAGCGGCGTTGACAGGCCCCGCTTGTGACCCTATGTCTGACCCGCGCCCTTTTGGCCGCGCCATCCGGCCATTCCGACCTTGAGGTTGACATGATCAGCACGCTCGGCAAGCGGCTGTTTGGAACGGCTAACGACCGCTACGTCAAGCGCCTGGCCCAGAATGTCGAGGCGATCAACGCGCTCGAGCCCGAGCTCGAGGCGATGAGCGATTCGGACCTGGCGGCCCGCACGCCGTGGTTCCGCGAACGCCTGGACGCCGGCGAGAGCCTGGACGACCTGCTGGTCGAGGCCTTCGCCACGGTTCGCGAGGCCGCCAAGCGGACTCTCGGCCAGCGCCATTTCGACGTGCAGCTGATGGGCGGTATCGTGCTGCATCGCGGCACGATCGCCGAGATGAAGACCGGCGAGGGCAAGACCCTGGTCGCCACCCTGCCGGTCTATCTCAACGCGCTGAGCGGCAAGGGCGTGCACGTGATTACGGTGAACGACTACCTGGCGCGGCGCGACGCACAATGGATGGGGCAGATTTACCGCTTCCTAGGCATCGAGGTCGGCTGCATCGTTCACGGACTGCTGGAAAACGAGCGCCACGCGGCCTATGCCGCCGACGTAACCTACGGCACCAACAACGAGTTCGGCTTCGACTATTTGCGCGACAACATGAAGTTCAAGCTGGAAGAGCTGGTTCAGCGGGACTTCAACTTCGGGATCGTCGACGAGGTCGATTCGATTCTGATCGACGAGGCGCGCACGCCCCTCATCATTTCCGGCCCGACCCAGGACTCCTCCGAGCTTTACGTCTCGGTCAACAAGTTGATCCCCAAGCTCGGCGAGGACGATTACGAGAAGGACGAGAAGGGCAAGTCGATCACGTTCACCGAAGACGGTGTCGAGCGGGTCGAAGAGCTGCTGCGCAAGATGGATCTGCTGACCTCGGCCTCGCTCTACGATTCCGACAACATTACTCTTCTGCATCATGTGACCCAAGCGCTCAGGGCGCACAAGATGTTCGAGCGCGATACCGACTACATCGTCAAGGACGACAAGGTCATCATCATCGACGAGTTCACCGGGCGCATGATGGAGGGCCGGCGCTATTCGGAAGGCCTGCACCAGGCTCTCGAAGCCAGGGAAGAGGTCAGCATCCAGCAGGAGAATCAGACCCTCGCCTCGATCACCTTCCAGAACTATTTCCGGCTCTATCCGAAGCTTGCCGGCATGACCGGAACGGCCATGACCGAAGCGTCTGAGTTCCTCGACATCTACAGTCTGGACGTCATCGATATTCCCACCAATGTGCCCTTCGTCCGGGTCGATTTCGACGACGAAGTCTACCGCACGGCGAAAGAGAAGTACGACGCGATCCTCGATCAAATCGAGGAGTGTCACCGGAAAAATCAGCCGATCCTGGTGGGCACCGTCTCGATCGAGAAGTCGGAGCACCTCGCGGCCCTGCTCAAGGAACGCAAGATTCCACACCACGTCCTGAATGCCCGCTATCACGAGCAGGAGGCCTTCATCATCGCCCAGGCCGGCGTGCCGGGCGCGGTGACCATCGCCACCAACATGGCCGGGCGCGGCACCGACATCCAGCTGGGCGGCAATGCGGATATGCTCATCCAGCAGGAAGCCAGCCAGATCGAAGACGATTCCGCACGCGCCAAGAAGACCGAATCCATCCAAAGCGAAGTGGCGGCGGGCAGGCAGGTCGCCTTGGAGGCCGGCGGGCTCTTCGTCATGGGCACCGAGCGTCATGAAAGCCGGCGCATCGACAACCAGTTGCGTGGACGTTGCGGCCGCCAGGGCGATCCGGGCGCCTCCAAGTTCTATCTGTCGCTGGAGGACGATCTGATGCGCATTTTCGGATCCGAGCGCATGGATTCGATGCTGCGGAAACTGGGCTTGCAGGAAGGCGAGGCGATCGTCCACCCCTGGGTCAACAAGGCCCTGGAGAAGGCCCAGCAGAAGGTCGAGGCGCATCACTTCGAGGCGCGCAAGTACGTGCTCAAGTACGACAACGTCATGAACGACCAGCGCAAGGTCATCTACGAGCAGCGCCGCGACCTCATGGGCACCGAAGACGTCCACGACACGGTCAGCGATTTTCGCCATCAGATGATCGAGGAGATGGTCGCCGAGTGCATCCCGGCTGGGGCCTATGCCGAGCAATGGGACCTGGATCGGATGCACGAGGAAAGCCTGCGGCTGCTCAGCCTCGATCTGCCGGTCCAAGAATGGGGCAAGGAAGAGGGCATCGCGGATCAGGAGATTCTCGAGCGGATAACCCAGTCATCGGACAAGCACATGGCCGCCAAGCGAGCGAACATCGGCGGCGACCTGATGCGCATGCTGGAGAAGGAGGTGCTCCTGCTCGTCGTCGACCGGCAGTGGAAGGACCACCTTCATCTGCTCGACCATCTGCGCCAGGGCATCGTGCTGCGGGCCTACGGCCAGCGCGATCCACTCAACGAATACAAGCGCGAGGCCTTCGAGCTGTTCGAGGCCATGTTGGACCGGGTGCGCTCGGAGACGACGTCGCTCTTGTCCTATGTTCGGGTGCGGCCCATGAGCCCCGAATTCGCCATGCCCACGCCGGACCCCGAAAGCTTCCAGGAAACCCGCTTCGATCCCGCAATGGTCAAGACCGGCGACGCCAGTCGGCAGACGGAGATGGCGCTGGCTTCGGCAGAGGCTGCACCGATCGTCTCGATGCCCGGCAAACCGGTCTCCCAAACCGTGCGCCGCCGCACCGCAGAGGCGCCGGATCCGGGCGATCCTGAAAGCTGGGGCAAGGTGCCGCGCAATGCCCCCTGCCCCTGCGGTTCCGGCAAGAAGTACAAGCACTGCCACGGCCGGACGGCCTAGTGGATAGAATCCACTAGCCGGACTTCATACCAACCTGCGCCGGCCCGTCCCGGAGCCTCAGCTCAGCCCCTTCTGGCCCATTTCTATGAATTTCTCCCGGCGTTTCTCGCGCAAGGCCGGGCCGGGTTCGCTCCCGAGTTCGCTGAGCGCGACTTCGATCATGTCGCCGACCGCCTCGATGGTCTCCGCCTGCCCACGGTGGGCGCCGCCCAAGGGCTCGTCCACCATCGCGTCGACCACGCCGAATTTGAGGAGATCGCCGGCCGTCAGCCTGAGCGCCTCGGCCGCATCCTCGGCCTGAGCGCTGCTGCGCCATAGGATCGAGGCGCAGCCCTCGGGCGAGATCACCGAATAGACCGAATGTTCCAGCATGTAGATCCGGTTGGCGGTGGCCAGCGCGATCGCGCCGCCCGATCCGCCCTCGCCGATAATGACCGAGATCAGGGGCACGTTAAGCCGCAGGCAAACATCGATGCAGGAGGCGATCGCCTCCGCCTGCCCGCGCTCCTCGGCGCCGACGCCCGGATAGGCCCCTGGGGTATCGACCAGGGTGACGACCGGAACCTCGAAGTGATCGGCCAAGTTCATCAGCCGCTGGGCCTTGCGGTAGCCCTCGGGCCGCGCCATGCCGAAGTTGTGGCGCACGCGGGTGCTGGTATCCGAGCCCTTTTCGTGCCCCATGACCAAGACCGTGTGGCCGCGAAACCGCCCCAGGCCGCCGATGATGGCCCGGTCCTCGGCAAACAGGCGATCACCGGCCAAGGGCGTGAAGTCTTCGACCAGGGCCGCGACATAGTTGCTGAAATGGGGCCGCTCGGGATGCCGCGCGACCTGGGTCTTCTGCCAGGCGCTGAGCTTGGAATAGGTTTGCCGCAACAGGCGGTCGACCTTGGTCTGCAGGCGCGTCACCTCTTCGGCGATGTTGAGATCGCCGGTGTCCGAGAGGTGGCGCAGTTCCTCGATCTTGCCTTCCAGTTCGGCGATGGGCTTTTCGAAATCGAGAAAGTGCATGGCCCAGTCTGTAACACAGGGCACGGGCCAGGCCAAAGGCCCTGTGGCACTACCGGAAATCCGACGGGCTTGACAAGACCGGGGCCGGGCTTCAATCATCGCCTCGTTCCTAGGGGTGCCCCGTCTGACGGGGCTGAGATACCGGACGATCATGCCGATCGCGCGGGTGACCCTTCGAACCTGATCCGGATAATACCGGCGAAGGGAACGGAACCGATTCATGAAAGAACGCGCGAAAACCGGCGTTTTCTTGACGAGTCTGCCGCTTCCACGCCGCCCGTGGAGGCCATGATATGTCACGTCCCGTCACCCCCGCTGGAAATCGTTCACGCCTGATTCGGGCCGCCCTCGGCCTCATCGCCTTGGCGCTGTCGGTCGTGCTGCCGGCAGATCCGGCCAAGGCCGAAAAGCTCACCCTTCTGCTCGACTGGTTCTTGAACCCCGACCACGCGCCCCTGGTGGTGGCCGAGGAAATGGGCTTCTTCGCCGCGGCCGGCCTCGAGGTCGAGATGATCGAGCCGGCCGATCCCAACGACCCGCCCAAGCTGGTGGCGGCCGGCAAGGCCGACCTTGCCGTCTCCTACCAGCCGCAACTGCATATCCAGGCCGCCCGGGGGTTGCCGCTGGCGCGCATCGGAACGCTGATCGCCACGCCCCTCAACACCCTGCTGGTGCTGGATGACAGCCCCGTCCGAAGCATCGCCGACCTCAAGGGGCGCAGCGTCGGCTATTCGGTCGGCGGTTTCGAAGACGCCCTGCTGGCGGCCATGCTGGCGCAGCACGGTCTCGGCCTGGACGACATAGAGCTGATCAACGTCAATTTCTCGCTGAGCCCAGCGCTCCTCTCGGGCCAAGTCGACGCGGTGATCGGCGCGTTCCGCAACTTCGAGCTCAACCAGCTGGCGATCGAGGGATACAAGGGCCGCGCCTTCTATGTCGAGGAGGAGGGCGTACCCGCCTATGACGAGCTCATCCTGGTGGCGCACCGCGATCGGCTCGAGGACCCGCGGATCGACAAATTCTTAAGCGCGGTGGAGCGGGCGGTTCAGTATCTGGTCAATCACCCGGAGGAAAGCTGGGAGCTGTTCGTGCGCCACCGCGAGGATCTGGACGACGAGCTGAACCGCCGGGCCTGGCGCGACACGCTGCCGCGATTCGCGCTCCGGCCGCGGGCGCTCGACAGCGCCCGCTACGAGGCTTTCGCCGCTTTCCTGCTGGACCAAGGCGTGATCGAGACCAGCCCGCCGACCGAGACCTATGCCGTGGAGATCCGCTGACCCGATGGCCGGTTAATCTTCGATTTCGGTCAATGGCAGGCGGCTCAAGGTCTCGCGCGTCACGACCTGGTCCTGCGGCTCCGATGTGAAAATCGATGGCGCGCGCGCGAGAAGCGCGAGCAAGGGCTCGCATTCGTGCTCGACCTGCGCCAGTTCGGCGTCCGACAGGATTTCGCGAAAGCGCCCGACATGGCTGTCTTGGATGGTTTCGGAGAAGAGTTCCGAATGGAACGGCTGGCCCTCGCGCTTCGAGCCATCCAAATTCCAACGGGCAAGCGGCCGGTCCACCGCCGGATCGAAGCCCGTCAGGTCGAGCCCCGTGAAGCGCGCGAGCCTGGGCAAGACAGCCGCCGGCTCTTGAACCAGTCCCTCGTATTTGACGTATGCGGTTTGCTCGTGACACGAAGGCACCCGCGATCCAAAGCAAGGAAGATAAGTCGCGAGAACGCTGGCCGCGATCTCCGCCGGGCCCTGCGTTCCGAACTCGCTCGCACCCCTGCGCTGTGCGGCAATGGCCGAGGCGACGATATCGCGCGGGTCCCTGATACAGACGATCAGGCGCGCCTGAGGCAGCAGGGCATGCAGCGGCGGGAAATATCGCGTCAGCTGCGGATGCTTGAGTACGAGGAACTCCGGTTTCCCCAAACGCCGCCAAGTCTGCTCGAGGAACTGCCCGGCCTGGTCGGCGCAAAACTGCCTCAGGTCCTCGGGCGAGTCGAAATAGTCTTTCGTATGGGCTTCGAACAGGGAAAGACTGCGCAGATAGGTCTCGACGACGCCGCGCAGGTAGACGCACTCGCCGATCATGGGACCGGCCCCTTTGCCGGCACAGAGGAGCGATTGCACCAGGCTGGTGCCGGAGCGCAAGAAACCACCGACGAAGATTGGTTGCATGGCGAAGCGACGAATACGTTACACGCGATTGAGCCGGGATACTCTTTATACCAAGTCTCGATGATAATCACCCATCTCATGAGGCGAAGCGGCCCGCCGGGTAGGCGCGGCAGGCAGCGCGATGCGAGCGCATCGGGCAAGTGCCGTAACGACCTCCGGCGGGCCGCTTCGCCCCATCTCACCGCGGTCTCTAGCCCGCTCGCCGCCCACTTCGGGTACATGGGGCGGGCGCCTTGTGGTGACCCACACCACGGCGCCACCCGCTCCTAGCGAGCGGGCTAGAGACCACGGTGAGATGGGTGATTATCATCGAGATTTGGTATTAAGCGTTCTGCGGACGGAGTTAAAGGACCCAGCGCAACGCCGAAACGGTTCTCATCGAACCGGCCGATCCTAAATCCGTCAGTCCGGACGGTCGGCGTAACCGAGCAAATCCAGGCATTCCCGATAGCCGCCATTGCAACGCAGTGCGTCGCGCGTCGCATCATCGAGGCGCAGGGCTGGCATCGGGGCTATGTCATGCTTCGTGAAACCGCGGGATGGTCCGGTGATGTCACCGGTCAGCTTGTCGTAAGTTTGCCAGCGCTCTTCGTAACCCGGATCGAATGGAAGGCGGAGCGTCTGACACAGTTCGCGCAATTGCCGGTCCGGTTCCTCCACGAAATCCTCGTATCGCTGAAAGCCCCGCGCCACCGCCACCCGGGCGAAGGCGTGATAAGCATATAGGAAGCGGTCGGGTGTCAGGTGAGGCGCCATGGCCGGCCTCGAGGCCGAGCTGGCATATTGATCGAGCGGATGGCGGACGAGGAACGCCTGCCTCAGATCACAGCCGTCGCGCAACGCCGCTTCGGTCAGCAGCTGCATGGGCGGCCGATGCACGAAGGGCACGCCGAGAAAGTCGAGGTGGCTCCAGTCGCGCAGCACCAGATGCCGGCCCCGTTCCGCGCTCCGTTCGGCCAGGCGCCCCACGATCTCGGCGAAGGCCGATAGGGGATTCCGTGCCGAGAGGCCCCGCAGCCAGGGCTTGTCGCCTTCGTTCAGGAGCTGGAACCAACCCGCCGCTTGGCGCGTGAGCTTGCCTTGGGGGTCGAGCGGATGGACCTCGCTCAGGACCTGGATATCGCGCATGCTGCCGAGGCAGCGGTTGACCAGCGTGCCACCGGTCCGGGCCATCTGATGCACGACGGCGACGGCCGGCCGATTTAGGGCCGAAGCAGCCATAACGCTGAGATGTCGTTTCGATGGCGCATGTCAGGCCACGTCCTAAAGTTCGCCGCTATGCCGTGAACTTGAACGGCTCTCCGTGGGTCTTACAAAAGTGGACCAGTTTTCTCGCGGTTGCCGGATCGCGCTCCGCCAGGCTTACGAGCACATGCTTGGCCTGCTCGACGTTGAAACGGTTGGAGTCCTCGAATTTCGGAACCCTCCAGTCCTTGTCGTCGCCGAGATGGAATGTCAGATGGGCCTTTCGCAATATCGCCATCTTGGTGGAGTTTGCGACCAGGTTATATAGCAGACTGCGCATCACGAAGCCCCGGCCGATGCAGGCGTCGCTGCGGACGTAGCGATCGAATTGACTCAAGGGAAAGACGAAACAGTCAAATCCGTCGTGCGTGGCGCCATATTCCGCGTACATGCTGGCAAGGCGCGCCGGGTCGGGATCGATCGGCGGAATGGTCCGGCGGAATATGGTCAAGGACTCGTAGCCACGGCTCACGATATCGCCGACGGCGGCGTAGAAGTGAGGCATGAGCGCGATGTCGACATTGGTGAATACGACATAGATCGTCTCCGGATCCTCTTTCCTCTCGTCCGCCAACGCCCGCGCATGGGCGCAGCCGGCCTCCAGAACATCGAACACCAGGGGCAGCGGGACAGGATGAGCGAATTTCGTCACGTCCGTGACATTGCGGTTCAGCAGGCCGGCGAGCTCGAAGGCCTCGGGAACGCAGTCCCGGTCCTCCGGTGCCACCACCGCCGCGAGGTGCACCGGTATCTCCGGAAAGAAGTCCCGGGCCCGGCGCATCGACTCGTAGGACACGGCCTGGACGCGGTCGTTCGAGGGACCACTGGGAGAGCGGAAGGGGTTCACGACATGAACGAAACGGGCCGGCCGCGGCCGTGCGTCCACCGCGGGCAAATCGATCAAGCCCTCGGAATCGCCCTGCCTGAATACATCGTCAACGAGCCAGGGCATGATCGACCGGATACTCCATGCAAATTGCCCTTTCGCCACATCAATCCACAAGACAAACCAAGCTATAAATCGTGTGTTCGATAGTCAAACATGCTACCATTTTGCGTCGGTTTGAGGTGCTATCCTGGCGATCCCGGCTTGAGACTCACAACCGATCCGGGGCATCGGCCAAACAGCACCTCTGCTGTCTTTGCTGGCCGGTCGTAGACGTCGTATCGTCAGGAGGGACTTTTGTCCAGCCACCAAACGGTTCCGAGATATGCGGAATTGACGCTTGCCAAGTACGTCCGAAATCCACGGCCGACGATATTTGATGTCGGCGACAACAGCGGCCACAACGTCTACGCTTTTCTATAGACATCATCATGTTGTTATGCCCACTTAATCAATCGTTCTGATGTCGGCGGCTAGCTTCTTAGCGAACGTGCGAACTGGGTTAATTGCAGACATTTCCGACTATAGCAATTGATGTCCGCCCAGAAGCGGTCCTAACCTAATAATCAAAACTTGCGTAAGTCTTATGCCGTCAAAAATCTGCTTCAAATCTGGCGCTGGACTACGCTAAAGCGAACGCGGGAAGGCGTGCAGCAAGGGTTCAGCATCGAAATCGATTGGGCCATAGTCGGCGTAATGATCATCAACAAGTGCCATCAGCCGTGCGGCATCCGGCAACGCGCGCAAAGGCGCATGCTGTTCCGGATTGCGGCGCACGCTAAGAAAGTAATCCCTGAACTTGAAGCCGCCGCCGAAAACCTTATCCGATAACTCCATCCAAAGCGCCGGTATTCCATACGCCTCAGCGATAATCAAACCGTGGAGCGAGCTTGAAACAATGCGCTGGCAAGAGAGCACGTCGTCAATGAAGGCGTGCACCTTTTCCGTACGCCCCGCTTGCGTGATATCAATGATATTGACCGCCGGCTCGTCGACAAAGGTGGCAAGCGCCGGCGCGTTTTGATCTATATAGTGAGGAATGAAGCCAAGCGCGTAACGCTTTTGGATCTCCGGTGCATAGTATTTCGGAAACAACAGCGCCGGATCGCCGTAAATCTCTGGACAGGGAATATTCGCGTCCAACAATCGGCGGCGCGTTAACGGTCCGCGCACGGCCGCCACGCGCAGCGGCTTGATGTCGCCCTTCACGAACCGCATTCCTTCCCTGATCTCGCCGATCCCCCACAAAAGACTCGTTTCCGTCGCCCATTTCATCGTGCTGCCGCAGATCATGAGGTGCGGCGCCGCATCGAGGGTCTTGTAGTCGATAATTTCAGGGTCCTTGCCGGCGACATATCGGAACAATGTCGGCGATATCGCATCGCCCCAGTTCCAAACCTCGTTCTGCGGACCACCGCCGCTCCAGCACCGAACGCTATCAAGCATGGCGCCGCCGCGCAGAGCAAGTTATGCCAAATGACATTCCGACGGTCATCTCGCCGCCAACCTTCCCCGGTAATAATTATCAGAAGATCGTAACCACCACTGCTGTTTCTTGCAAAACTCAATGCTGCCGGTTGGCCGCAAACATAAGCTCAGTGCAGAGCTCTTTGACACTGCAATCGGTCTTCGCAAAGTCGGAAAGTCCCTCCGGGTGCCATCGCGCCGCCAACCCATTGAGTTAGCGGCGTTAATTTTGTTGCGGGGGCAGGACTTGGGCTTAACTTGCTATACACAGCTGCTCCCCCCAGTCTCTTCAGCCCGGAGGTCGGTTCGACACTCACAGCATTAGCGATGATTTGACGGAAGGATGTGCCTTTCACCAAGACCATCCGCCGCGAGATGAGGCGCCCGGCCGCCGTCGAGCTCGTCATTGGCCACATGAAGGCCGAACACCGCATGGAGCGCAAATACCTCAAGGGCCGCGACGGCGACTGTGCCAATGCCATCCTGGCCGCGGCCGGCTACAACTTCAGCCTCCTCCTCAGGTGGTTCGAGGCGCTTTTACGCGCCCTGTTCGCCCTGCTCCTCAGAGCCGTCCTTATCGCCCAGCCAGCTTGAAAAACCATCGACGCGGAATCTTCAAAGGCGACTGGCCAAGGGAGGACCGGTTGCGACTAAACGAAGCGCTCTTTAGTTGGTGCCGCGCGGCTACTTTGAGCGACAATGATCGCTTGGCTCTAACGATTTTTAGTTCGGCGATGTGCGAACAAGATATCGCTATAACCCGATCCTCTGCAAAATTTGCCGACGTTTTGGCTGTAAACTGCCACAACTTCGAAGGCCAATTGCCGCATCCTGGGCAACAGGTCAAGTGCATCAACATGAGGAGAACCTCGAGGATTGAAAGTGCATTCAACGACCGCCAAATCGACAGTCCCACGGGCAAGGCAGCCTGAAGCCCCTTGGATAACTTTGATATCGTAACCTTCCGCGTCGATTTTCAGCAGTCCGATCTGCGGATTTCCAATACCTGCGATAAACCGGTCAAGTGTTTGACCGGTGACCTCCTCCAGTGCCACGTTCGCGCTTTGGTCGATGGGGATGATACGGTTGATCTCGGAGTTTGGCGTAGCGGTCATCCGGAACAAGGTTTGCTCGTCGCCAAGCGCGTCGGCGTGGATGGTAACATTACTCAGATTGGCCACATTAGCGCGCAGCGTCTCCCTGGTACTACTCACTGGTTCGAAGGCGTGGACTTGGTTTCGAGGAAATGTGGTTGCCAGCCAGCGCGTGACGCGTCCAATATTTGCCCCGACGTCGATTATGACTGCCTGCTCATCTGACGACCAGCAACGTTTGACGTCGGTCAGCCAGTCGAGGCCATAGGCATCTGTCACCATTCTCATGCCTTAAACTCCACAATCGCCGCCAAAATCGGCGATGTCCCTATCTCTGTTGAAATTCGTGGGGCAGGCATCGCTGGTTGATGAGGCTATGCTGCCTTCATGATGGTTTCAATGGCACTGTCGGCGTGAGCCTTTCTCAAGTGCTCCTGGAGAGCGTTTCGGAGTATGGGCAGCTGACGATAGGCCTTGAGGCGACGGAAGGTCTTCTGGGCCTCCAGCAAGCCGGCGGCGGTCCATCTGAGCGCCATCTCGGCGTTCCTCCAGCGTTTGACGTTGCGGGTGACCTGACGCACCGTGCCGAGCGCGTTCTCGATGATGTTGGTGCAGGCGAGCGAGCGCCGGAGTTCGTGCGGCAGGCCGAGGCGGATGACGGTGAGGATCTCGTCCAGCCCCTCCAAGATGCTGCCCGAGACGCCCGGTTCCTCATGCTCCAGACGCCGGGCCAGGTTGCGCAGCAGCCGTTCGGCCTTGTCTGCGTCGTCCTGGTCCCAGGCCTGACGGAGCGCCTTCTTGACGCTCGCATGCAAATGCAGGGGCAGGCGCTCGATGATGTTACGGCCCTTGTGGACCTGGCAGCGCTGGATGGCGGCGGCCACACCGAAGGTGTTGCGGATCGCTTTGCTGAGCGCCTTCGCGCCATCGACGATGAACAGCCGGGGCAGCGTCGGATCGAGCCCCCTGGCGAGGAGATTGTCGAGCAAGGCCTGGACGACGACAGTGTTCTCCGTCGCCCCCTCGACCACGGCCAGGACATGCTTGTCGCCGGTGCCATCGACGCCGATCGCCGCCACCAAGACATGGTCGCCGACATGCAGACCGTCGATCTGGATGACCAGCAGGTCGAGCTCCGAGAGGTCCGAGGCGAGCCAGGCCTTCATCTTCTTGCGCGACAGCGCCACAAAGCGCCGGGAAACGGCCGACTTCGAGGTGCCGTCGCCACGCGCTTTCGCCAGGTCGCCCTCGGGCAGACGGACCGCGCGGTGGTACTTGCGGGTCGACACGTTCAGGACCATCAGGTTGAGCGCCCACTCGAGCAACAGGTTGCCGTCGCGCAGCACCTGCCAGCTCTCCAAACCCACCTCCTTGCCAGCATGGTCGCGAACCCGTGGCCGCTGCACTTTCACGCGGCCGCCGTGGTAGCCGATCTCGCTCTGCGTATGGCCCCAGCGATAACCCCGACGGTCCCCATGGCGACGATGTCGGGCCCCGCACACGGTCGTGGCGTCCTCCTCCATCATCTCGGCCAAGGCCTCGACCCCGGCCAGAAGACAGAACCGATCCACGCTGAGACGGACTGCGTCCATCGCGTCTGCCAGTGCTTTCGGGCTACTGGAACTACGGATATTCTTTCCCATGGTGTCGTTCTCCCTCTTGGGTTTGCAGCACCCGGAGCCTAACGGCTCCAGGAGAGCGACACCTACCTCAACTTTTCAACATCGACCGGGACATCTCCGCTTTTGTCGACCGAGGACGAGTTCGCAGACTATGAGACTTGGGACGTTGGCAATCTTGATGGGTCGGCGGCCAAGGAAGAATGGATGCTGCAGTACGAGTACGGGCGCTCGGCGCTCAAGTTGGGCCTCAAGCTCGGCCAAGAACTCGGTGTCAATCCCTACAAGTTCGGCCTTAGCGCCGCTACCGACACCCACACCGCGCTCGCCACAACGCGGGAAGAGAATTTTTTCGGCAAGTATCAGCATACCGAACCCTCCCCGAAGCGCCATAACCGCGAGGTTATTCCCGCCGATGACCCGGCGCTGAGAATACTCACCTCGCAGGAGGTTGCCTCCGGCCTCACCGCCGTATGGGCCCGCGAGAATACCCGCGAGGCGTTGTTTGAGGCGATGAAGCGCAAGGAGGTTTACGCCACTACGGGAACTAGGATTAGGGTCCGCGTTTTCGGTGGATGGGATTTCGAGCCCATTGACGTGGTCCGGCCCGACTTTATCGACCAAGGCTACCGCCGCGGCGTTCCCATGGGCGGCGACCTCATCGGCCCCCCGGATGGCAAAGCGCCGTCATTCATGATCCGCGCACTGCGTGATCCCGACGGCGCCAATCTCGACCGTATGCAGATCATTAAAGGCTGGCTCGATCAAGATGGCGCCTTGCAAGAACGGATCTATGACGTGGCGGTATCGGACGGGCGCGAAATCGGCGATGATGGCCGCGCAACTGCAGAGGTCGGAAACACCGTGGATGTCGCCAACGCCACCTATACCAACACCATCGGCCACGCGCTTTTGGGGGCTCACTGGACCGACCCCGATTTCGATGCAAGCGAGCACGCGTTCTACTACGTGCGCGTGCTGGAGATCCCAACCCCGCGTTGGACCACGTACGACGCGGCGTTCTTCGGGATCGACCTCCCCACCAACGTGCCGGCCACCATTCAGGATCGCGCCTACACCTCGCCGATCTGGTACACCCCGGAGGGATAAGCCGCTGTCTTGCTGACACGTGTTTTCAAAGAGCCCTTAATCCAATTTCTTTTGCTTGGCGTGGGGCTTTACTTCACCTACTCGCTGTTCGCGCCGCAGCTCGAAGTCCCGCGTGAACAGATCGTGGTCGACCAGCCGATGGTACGGAGCCTGGAAGCCGCCTTTGAAGCGGTCTGGAAGCGCCCGCCGACGGCGTCCGAACGCCAGGGGCTCATCGATGAACACATCGCTGAGGAGGTGCTTTACCGCGAGGCCCAGAAGCTCGGCCTCGATCAGGACGATGTGGTAATCCGCAGGCGTATGCGCCAGAAGATGCAGTTCTTGCTGCAGGACGCTCTCGCACTCGCACCACCCGACGAGGCGGCGCTGCGCGCCTTCTACGAGGCAGAGTCTGAGCGCTACGAGGAACCGGATCGGCGGAGCTTTCACCAACTCTTTTTAGGAACGCGCCAGGGACCGGAGGCGACCTCACGCTGGGAAGCGTTGGCCGTTCGGTTGAACGGCGACGAGCTGTCCGATCTCGAGCAACTCGGCGAGCCCAGCCTGCTGCCGCCGCGAATGGAATCGGCGCGCCCGACCGAAATCGACCGGGTCTTCGGCGCGGGCTTCGCCAAGAGGATCGAGGGACTGGAGAGTGGGCGCTGGAGCGGGCCGGTCACCTCGTCCTATGGCTGGCATCTAGTGCGGATCGACACCGTCGTCCCGGGTGGTCACCCTTCCTTCGAGACGGTGCGGGCGCAGGTCGAGCGCGACCTCGCCTACCAGCGCAAGCAGGAAGCGGAGGCGGCGCTGATCGAGCGGCTGAAGCAACAGTATGAAATCGTCATAGAGGAGGCCGCGCTGTGACGCGCCTAGTCAGCACCGCATTGCTGCTGGTGTTGGCGCTGTTGCCGGCGGCCTGGCCGGCAATGGCGCACGAGGTGCGGCCGGCGCTCCTGCAGCTTACGGAGGTTGAGGGGGACCGCTTCGCCCTGCTCTGGCGGCTGCCAGCGCGCGGCGAACGGGTGCTCTCGCTGGAGCCGCGGATGCCGGCGAACTGCCAAGCATTGGGCGTGCCGGAACTGCACCGAGATGGAGCGCGCGTGGAGCAGCGTCGTGAACTCCTTTGCGAGGGCGGGCTGGCGGGCGAGGAGATCGTCATCGAGGGACTGCAGCGATTGCGTACCGATGTGCTGATAAGGGTGGACTACCTGAATGGCGGCGCCGAGACCCTGCGCGCCACGCCGTCAAGCCCGACGGTGATCCTCGCGGGTCGCCGCGACCTACTCCGGGTTTCAAGCGCTTATCTGCTGCTCGGGATCGAACACATCCTGCTTGGTATCGACCACCTGCTCTTCGTCGGCGCCTTGCTGCTGCTGGTTTCGGGCTGGCGGCGCTTGGTCGCTACGGTGACGGCCTTCACGCTCGCTCATTCGCTCACGCTGGCCGGGGCAACGTTAGGCCTGATCACCGCCCCCCCGGCCTTAATCGAGGCGTTGATTGCGCTCTCCATCGTCTTCGTGGCGGCCGAGGTCATTCACCTGCACCAGGGCAAGAACAGCCTGTCGGCGAACAGGCCCTGGCTCATCGCCTTCGCCTTC
>Ga0255058_10001001_pt1 | contig 16209 bp, 10 predicted proteins | sample Cases_109_9_MG_FD_188637 | JGI IMG/M metagenome (GOLD analysis project Ga0255058, IMG submission 188637) | Seawater microbial communities from Amundsen Gulf, Northwest Territories, Canada - Cases_109_9 | ecosystem: Environmental > Aquatic > Marine > Gulf | place: Canada: Northwest Territories... | reverse complement strand
CCCGCTCGAAGGCCTCTCCGCCGTAGGCCTGGCGCAGACGGTCGGTGGAGACACCCTGCCGCTCCGCCATCTCGCCGATGCGGGCCTCCACGTCCAAGGGCGAGGCCTGAAGCCCCTCGGCCTTGGCGACGGCCTCGAGCAGCAAACTCTCACGCACCTGCCGCTCGGCCCGCTCGCGCCACTCTTCGCGCCAGCGCCCCAGCTGTTCGTGCAGCGTGTCGTGGTCGACCTGCCCTTCCAGGCGCTCGTGGGCCTGGCGCAGCTCGCCCTCCAGGCGCCGCTCCACCATGCCGGGGGGCACGTCGAAAGAGCTGCGTTCGATTAGGGAGTCGAGCAATGTCCGGTGCAGAACGGACTCCGACTCCCGCTCGCGCGATTCCGCGAGATCGCTGCGGATGCGCGCGCCGAGCTCGTCCAGGCTGGCGAACTCACCCAGGTCCTTGGCGAACTCGTCATCCAGGACTGGCACCTCGCGGCGCTTGACCGAGGCCACGTGCACGGCGAACAGAGCCTGCTTGCCCGCGAGCTCCCCGTTGCCGTAGTCGTCGGGGAAATCGACACGGATTTCCACGTCGTCGCCGTCGCTGGCTCCCACGAGCTGGCTCTCGAAGTCGGGCAGGAAGCGCCCGGCCCCGATCTCGACGTCGACTGCCTGCCCGGAACCGCCCTCGAAAGGCTCGCCGTCTACGCGACCCACGAAGTCGACATTGGCGACGTGGCCCTCGGCGATCTGCGTGCCGTCGGGCTCCTCGAGCAGCTTCGCGTGGCGCTCGCGCAGGGCGTCGAGCTCTTTCTCCACGTCTTCGTCCGAGACGGCGACCTGCGGCCGGGTGGCGGGCAACCCGGACAGGTCCGGCAGCTCGATCTCCGGCTTCACCTCGATGCGGGCGGTGTAGCGGAAGTCTTCCCCGATGCTGGGTGCCCCGGCCTCGATGCTCGGCTCGGCCACCGGCTCCAGGCCCACCTGCTGGACGGCGTCTTCCAGGGTCTCGGCCACCAGCGTCTGCTCCAGCTGCTCGGCGATGGAGGCGCCGTAGATCCGCTCGAGCACCGAGCGCGGCGTCTTGCCCGGGCGGAAGCCTCGCACCCGCACCTGCTTCGCGAGCTCGCGATAGGCGCGGTCGAAGGCCTTGGCCACCCGCGAGGCCGCCACCTGCACCTCGACACTGTGGCGAGTGGGGGTCTCGGAGCTGGAGCTGACGGAGATGTCGGAGGGCATGTCTCGTGGTCGACCAGAGCTCGAAATCGAGGTGAAATCGAGGTTCGAAACTCGGCTTTCAGCCGAGTTTCGGGGTTGATTCAACGCTCACGCTTGGTGCCCCGAGCAGGACTCGAACCTGCACGCCCAAAGGGCAACGGGTTCTAAGCCCGTCCTGTCTACCAGTTCCAGCATCGGGGCCCGAGCCACAGCAAAGCAGACTGCAAGCGTCGCCGCGACTGCCCTGTGGAGCCTCGCAAAGGCCTCGACGCGGCTGAGGGCCCTCGAGGGTGGTGAGCGCGGTAGGGATCGAACCTACGACCGGCGGATTAAGAGTCCGCTGCTCTACCAACTGAGCTACGCGCCCACCGAGGATCAGGGAAAGTAAGGAGCAGCCCGTTCAGTGGCAAGGCCAGGGCTCTGGATGAGCAGGCTCGTCCGAGCCATACGGCTCACGCGGATCCATAGCCGCCCCCGCCGGGGGTCTCGATGCGCAGGCGATCGCCGGCAGCCAGAGCCAGCTCGGCGCGCCCCGGCACAGGCGCGAGAGCGCCGCCGGAGCGCTCGATGGCGTTGCGCCCGCGAGCCCCCGAAGCACCGCCGGCCAGCCCCCAGGGTGCCACCTCCCGCCTCTCGCTGAGAATCGAGACGGTCACCGGGCAGCGGAACTCGTAGCAGCGCACCAGCCCATCGCCCCCCGCGTGCCGTCCTGCCCCGCCGGACCCCCGGCGCAGGGAGTACTCGACGAGCCTGACCGGGTAGCGCGACTCCAACACCTCCGGGTCCGTGATGCGGGTATTGGTCATGTGCGTGTGCACCCCGGAGGCGCCGTCGAATGCGGGGCCGGCGCCGGCCCCGCCGCCGATCGTCTCGTAGTAGCCGAAGCTGGGGTCGCCGAAGGCCACGTTGTTCATCGTCCCCTGGCTCGCCGCGGCCAGGCCCAGGGCGCCCAGCAGCACATCGACGATGCGCTGGGAGGTCTCGACGTTGCCGCCTACCACCGCCGCACCTCGCGGCGGATCGAGGAGTGAGCCCTCGGGGATGCGGATCTCCACGGGCTCGAGACAGCCGCCGTTGAGCGGAATTCGCTCGGCCACCAGGGCGCGCAGCACGTAGATCACCGCTGCCTGCACCACCGCGCGCGGCGCGTTCAGGTTGCCGGCATGAGCCGCTCCCGTGCCGGCGAAGTCGATGCGCATGCGCTCCCCCGAGATCTCGAGCGTTGCGCACAGCGGGGTGCCGTCGTCCATGCGGTCTTCGAAGCGATGGACGCCGTCGCGCAGGCGGCCGATTTCACGGCCCACCTTCCCGGCCGCGGCGGCCTGGAGCTGGCGCATGCTGATTTTCACCACGTCCTCGCCGTGCTCCGCCACCAGCTGGCCGAGCAGCAGGGCGCCGGCGCGGTTCGCGGCCACCATGGCCTCGAGTTCGGCCACGTTGTCGTCCGGGTCGCGGGCCGGATGCGCGGCGCCTTCCAGGAGCTCACGCACGCGGGCTTCCTCGAAACGTCCATCCCGGACCAGCAGCATCGGCTCGAAGAGCACGCCCTCTTCCTCCAGCCGCGTCGAGCTCGCGGGCATCGAGCCCGGAGTGATCCCGCCCAGGTCGGCGTGGTGCCCGCGGCTCGCCACGAAGAAGCCGGCGGCCGGCCGCCCCGTGAAGACCGGCGTCACCACCGTCACATCCGGCAGGTGCGAGCCCCCGGCGTGAGGGTCGTTGGTGAGAATCGCGTCGCCTTCCGCCAGCTCGGGGAAGCGCTCGCGCACCACCCGCACCGTCTCGCCCATGGCCCCCAGATGAACCGGGATGTGCGGTGCATTGGCGACCAGGCCGCCGGCCGCGTCGAAGACGGCGCAGGAGTAGTCGAGGCGCTCCTTGATGTTGGTGGAGACCGAGGTGTTGCGCAGCACCGCTCCCATCTGCTCGGCGATCGACATGAAACGCGCGCCGAATACCTCGAGCCGGATCGGGTCGGCGCGCTCCAGGTCGACGTCGGGGGCGAGGTGGCTCTGCTCGCCGCGATCCGTCAACACCAGGATTCCCTCCGGCCCGAGCTCGGCCTCGAAGCCCGGATCGAGCACGATCGTGCCCGTGTCTTCCAGCAGCAGCGCCGGTCCCGAGACACGCTGGCCAGGCACCAGCGCCTCGCGGGCGTGCAGCGCGGCCTCGACCCGGCCCAGGCCGGGAAACCAGACGCGCTCGCGACGCAGCAGCGGCGGCGGCTCGGCGCCGCCCGCCGCCGGCTCGGCCGCGGGCCGCGGATCTTCCTCGGCGAGGCGCGGCTCTTCGGCTGCAACCCGCACCCGCGCGGTCGCGATCTCCACGCCGCGCTCCGGGCGCGTGTAGCCGAAGCGCGCGGCGTGCTCGGCTGCAAAGGCGGCCGTCCAGTCGCCGTCTGCGGGCTCCCGCACCGCCAGCGCCGTCTCGGTTCCGACGTGGCGCAGATCCAGGCTGCGCTCCACCCGCACCCACTCCGCCGCAGCTCCCTCACGCGCCAGCGCCTCGCGGCCCGCGCGCTCGAGCTCGGCCAGGGCCTGCGTCACCGTGTCCGGAAGCCGCGGTCGAGGTTCCCGGGCTCGCTGAGCCTGCAGCAGGGCCACGCGGCCGGCGTCGCGTTGGCCGTCCCAGCTCAGCGGCGCATGGGCGATGCCATGCGCCGAGAGAACGCCGGCCAGCGGGTGCAGCAGCACCGTGCCCACACCCAGCTCGCGTGCCACGGCACACACGTGCTGGCCCGCCGCGCCCCCGAAGCCCACCAGCACGCAGCCTCGCGGGTCGACACCGCGGGCCACCGACACCTGCGCGATGGCCTGGGCCATGCTGGCGTTGGCCACCTCGACGAAGCCGGCAGCCAGGGCATCGGAGTCGAGGGGCGTTCCGGCGTCGCGCAGCTCGGGCGCCATGCGGGCCAGCGCGGCAGCGACCGGCTCGCGCCGCAGCTCGAAGGGGAAGCGATCGGGCTGCACGCGCCCCAGGTGGAAGTTGGCATCCGTCAGCGCCAGCTCGCGGGCGTCGGGGTCGCCGTAACAAAGGGGCCCGGGCGCGGCCCCGGCACTCTCGGGCCCCACGGTGAGACGGAAGCCGTCGAAGCGGCACAGCGAGCCGCCGCCGGCTGCGATGGTGTGGATGCGCAGCATGGGCGACTTGACCCGCACGCCCCCCACCAGGGTCTCGAAGCTGCGGTCTACCTCTCCATCGCGAATCAGCGAGACGTCGGTGGAGGTGCCGCCCATGTCGAAGCCCAGAGCGCGCGCGAACCCGGCAGCCGCGGCCACTCGCGCCGCGCCCACCACGCCGCCGGCGGGGCCGGAGAGCAGCGCGTGCGGCCCGCGGAAACGCTCGCCATCGGTGAGGCCTCCCGAGGACTGCATGAAGCGCAGCCACGAGCCGGGCAGTGCGGCCGCGAGTGCCGCTACGTGACCGCGCAGCAGCGGCGTGAGGTAGGCGTCGACGGCCGCCGTCTCGCTGCGCGAGAGCAGCCCCAGCTCGCGGGCGATCTCGTGGGAGGTCACTACGTGCTCGAAGCCCAGCTCGCGGGCGATGGCTGCCAGGCGCAGCTCGTGCTGTGGATGCGCGTAGGCGTGGATCAGGGCGATGGCGACCGAGCGCAGCCCCGCAGCCCGTGCGGCCGCTAGCCCCGAGCGCGCGGCAGCCTCGTCCAGCTCTTCCAACAGCTCGCCCGTGGCGTCCACCCGGGCCTCGACTTCCATTACGCGGGCGGGTAGTTGCGGCGGCTTTCGAATGTCGAGGTCGAAGAGCTCGGGGCGCTGCTGAGTGCCGATCTCGAGCAGGTCGCCGAGGCCGCGGTTCGCGACCAGCAGGGTCGGAACGCCGCGGCGCTCGAGCAGTGCGTTGGTTGCAACCGTAGAACCGAGGCGCACGCGACAGCGCGGCAACGGCTCGCCCGGGGCGAGCTCCCCTGCCCGTTCCAGCACCAGCCGGATCGCTTCGACCGGAGCCGTGTCGGACGACAGCAGCTTGGCCACGTGTCTGGAGCCATCGGGCGCGAAGCCCACGCAGTCCGTGAACGTGCCACCGCGGTCCACCGCGAACTCCCAGGGCCTGGAGCTAGTCACGGCGGCGCCGCAGGCGCGCGAGCACGCGTGAGACGGCCTCGCGCATCGCCTCATCCCCTAGGACGTAAATGCCTGGACTTGCAACGGTTGCGAAGGCCGCCCCGCCCAGCAGCAGGCGCGGCAGCGCGGCCTCTGCGGTGCCCGCCGCGAAGTGCGCAGCCGCTCCCGCCAGGCAGGCCAGCAGCCCGGCGCGCGCGAGCGTGCCGGCCAGCGGGGCGAGGGCCGGACCGCCGTGGACACGGCGCAGCAGGCCCAACAGCAGCGAGGCGTTCGCCGTCATGGTGAGGGCACCGGCAGCGGCCAGGCCTTCCGCCCCATGAGCCCTGCCCAGCCACACGTAGAGCGGGATCGCTGCAAGGGCGACCGCAGTGCCCAGAAGCATCGGGCGCCACATGTCCTCGCGTGCGAAGAAGCCCCGACCGGCGATCTGGAGTGCCACCATACCCGGCACGGCGAAGCCGAAGACGCGCAACAGCGAGGCCACCCGGACTGTGTCGTGCGCCGTGAACGCACCGCGCTGATACAAGAGCTCCACCACCGGCTCGGCCAGCGCCACCAGCGCCCCGGCCATCACGACGGCGAGCCCCACCGCCGCACGCAACGTGCCCAGCAGCGCGCGGTTGAGCTCTGCGCCACGCCGCTGGCTCCACAGCTGAGAGAGCGCCGGCAGCGCCGCCGTGGCCACGGCCTGGCCCGCGAACGCAACCGGAACCAGCATCACGATGCGTGCGTAGCCGAGCTGGGCGATGGCACCCTCTCCGGCGAACTGGCCGAAGTAGCGGTCGTACCACTCGTCCACGGTCAGTACCGAGAGCCCCAGGATGAGCGGCGCGGCACGCCACAGGTAGGCGCCGAAGTCGCGGTCCAAGGGCGCCACCCGGAAGCCCAGCCGCAGCCCGCTGTGAGCGGCGTCGAAGACCGGCAGCAGCAACGGGCCCAGCAAGGCACCGGCCAGCGCGCCCCAGGCAAAGCCCTCGGCGCCCAGCTCGGTGGCCAGCAGCAGCCCGCCGGCGATGATCCCGGCGTTGTACACCAGGGGGCCGGCGGCCTGGGTCCAGAAGCGGTCATCGGCCATCAGCGCGGCGCGGATCACGCCGCCGGTCACGAAGCCGATCTGAGCGGGCAGCACGATGCGCGTGAGCCGCACGGTGAGGGCTTGCTTGTCGGGCGAGAACTCGCCGAAAAGCAGCGCCACCAGCGGCTCCGCCCAGGCCCACAGCACGCCGGTTACGATCAGCGTCAGCAGCGTCATGGTGCCGAGCACTGTGGCCAGCAGTCGCGTCGCCGCCTCATCGCCTCGCGTCTCGCGGAAGCGGGAGTAGATCGGGATGAAGGCCACGGCGAACGCACCCCCGGCCAGCAGGTGGTTCAGGATGTCGGGGATCTGGAAGGCCGCGCGGTAGGCGTCGGCTTCCGCTGTGGTGCCGAGCTTGCCAGCCAGCACCACCTCGCGAGCCCAGCCCAGCACGCGCGAGGCCAGCACGCTCCCGGCCAGGAGCGCGGCCACCATCGGAATTCGCGAGGCACTCGGGCGACTTGTAGCCTCAGGGCTCAAGTGGATTCAGCTCCCTCCACAGCTGGCCATCCCAGGTCTCTACGACCACCTCGTCCCCCTCCCGGCCACGCAGGGTCGGGTGGGCGAGCGGCACCTTTCCGTGGGGCGTGTCGAGCACGTACTGCGGGATCGCGAAGCCGCTGGTGCGCCCGCGCAGACCGCGAAAGATCTCGACGCCGCGCTCGATCGAGGTACGGAAATGGGCCGTGCCTTCGAGCAGCTGCGCCTGATAGCAGTAGTAGGGACGCACGCGCAGACGCACGAGACCCTCGCACAGCTGCTTCATACTGCTGGTGTCGTCGTTCACCCCGCGCAGCAGCACGCTCTGGTTGCCCACTGGAATTCCGGCGCGCGTGAGCCGGTCGCAGGCCTCGGCGGCCTCCGGCGTGAGCTCGGCGGCGTGATTGAAATGCGTGTTGACCCAGAGCGGGTGGAAGCCCTCGAGCATGCGCACCAGCTCCTCGGTCACACGGAAGGGAAGCGTCACCGGCAAACGCGTGCCCAGGCGGATGATCTCCACGTGCGGGATCGCGCGCAGCTCGCCCAGCAGCCAGGCCAGCCGCTGGTCCGAGTAGACCAGCGGGTCGCCCCCGGTGAGCAACACGTCGCGAATCTCGGGCGTGTGGCGGATCCAGTCGAGCGCCAGGCCCAGCTCGCGCTTCTTCATGGCCCACTCGGGCTCTCCCACCATGCGCTTGCGCAGGCAGTAGCGGCAGTAGAGCGCGCACTCGTTGTTCACGCAGAAAGCGATGCGATCCGGGTACACGCGGATCACGTTCTTCACCGGGGAGTGGGCCACCTCGTCCAGCGGGTCCCAGAGGCCGGCGGCGTCGCGCCCCTCCGCGCTGCGCGGCACCACTTGTCGGCGAATCGGACACGCGGGATCGTCCGGGTCCATCAGCGAGGCGTAGTAGGGCGTGATGACGAAGTGAAAACGCTCGGCCAGCTCGGTGATGGCGCGCCGCTCGTCTTGCGTGGGCTCGACCCACTCGGCCAGGGCCTCGGCATCGCGGATGCGCTGGCGCATCTGCCAGCCCCAGTCCTGCCAGTGCTCGGAGGCCATGTCGCTGCGGCAGGCCGGGCTCACGAAAGCCCCAGACGCCGCAGACCGCCCAGCAGCACCTCGGCCACCAGCTCATGGGCCGGGCGGCCGGCGAGCTCGGCCAGGATGCCAAAGGAGCCCTCCGGGTCGAAGGTGGGAAGCGGGTTCATCTCGAGAAAGTAGGGACGACCCTTCAGGTCGAGCTTGAAGTCTGCTCGGGCGAAGTCGAGGCACTCCAGCGCCGCGTAGGCACGCAGCGCGAGCTGCGACAGCTCGGCCTCCAGTGGGGCGTCGAGCTCGCCGCGGATCTCGTGCCGCCAGCCCCCCGGAGCCGCCGGATGACGCTCCACGGCGTGCAGGCCGATGCCCGTCTCCACCTCCAGCGCGCGCTGGAGTACGGGGAGCGCGCGTGGCGGATCGTTGCCCACCACGGTAACGGTGAATTCCGGGCCCGGAAGAAACGCCTCCACCAGAGCCGGCTGGTGGTAGCGAAGCGTTACGCGCTCGACCTCTCGCGCCAGAGCCAGGCGGTCTTCCACCCGAGAGCTTGGGCCAATGCCCTTGGCCGTACCCTCACAGCGCGGTTTCACGAAGAGGGGGAAAGGCGCCGGCAGCTCGACGCTCTCGGCTGCTGCGGCCGAGCGCAGGATGGCCTGCGCTGGAGTTGGCACGCCGGCCGCCCGCACCAGCGTTGCCGCCCAGGCCTTGTCGAGGCTGGCCGAGAGAGTGAGTGCATCCGAGCCGAGGCTGGGGATGCCCTGCATCTGGAGCAGCACGGGCGCCCAGGCCTCACGATCGCGTCCGCGTGTGCCCTCGGCGATGTTGAGCGCGGCGTCCAGCGGCGGCAGCTCGCCCTTCCCGATGCGCGCCAGCAGCTCGTGGGGGGAGCCCAGGCGCAGCGGCTGGTGACCGAGCTGGAGCAGCGCCCGCTCCAGCAACTCGATCGTCGCCTCGGGCTCGAACTCCACGTCTGCGTCCGGCGGATCGTGGGCGCCGGCCGGCCAGGTGCCCAGCAGGTCGTAGACGAGTCCGATGCGCAGCCCCTTCACGCCCTCGAGGATACCGTGCCGACTCTCCGCGTCCGTCCCGCCCCGGGAAGCCGCCCGGCCAGTGGCTACACTCGCCGGATGGGGGGACGCCAGATCCGCGCCAGGCAGCCAGCGTGACCGCGACACAGCGCGTGCTGTGGGCCTGGTTCTGGGTGGCCGTGTGCGCGGGCGCGATCCTGGTCATGTCCGGCGAGTCCTTCGCAGCGGGGCAGACGGGACGCTTCCTGAAGCCGCTGCTCGAGTGGATCTATCCCGAGATCACCGTGAAGCAGATCGTGGAAGTGCACTACGCCCTGCGCAAGCTCGCGCACCTGACGGAGTACGCGGTGCTGGCCATGCTCTCGCTGCGCGCCCTGCGCCTCACCATCGACGTGTCCATCCTGCGCATCGCCGGCCTCACGCTGTTGATCGTGCTGACCGTGGCGGGGGTCGATGAGCTGCGCCAGTCCTACCTCGCCACCCGCACCGGCTCGCTGGGCGACATCGCCATCAACCTGGTGGGCGGCGGCATCGGCGTGCTCTTGGTGATCGCCGTCCACCGGCTGATGGGCATCGGCGCCCCCGCACCCCGCCAGGAAACATGACAGCACTCGTGGAGCTGACGTGAGCCCGGGCGACGCCCCGGCCACCGCTCCCCGCGCAAGCTGGCTCGACCGCATCGAGCGGCTCGGCAACGCGCTCCCGGACCCCACGACACTGTTCCTGATCGGCGCGGTGCTCGTGGTGGTGCTCTCGCAGCTGGCCGTAAGCCTCGACTGGAGCGTCGAGAAGACCGTGACCCGTGAGGTGGTCGACGCGAGCGGCGGCGTCGGCCGCGAAGTCAGCGAGGTGGAGATCCGCCCCGTGAGCCTGCTCACGCCGGACGGCATCTACTGGATGCTGCGCTCCATGGTGAACAACTTCATCGAGTTCCCACCCCTGGGTGTGGTGCTGGTGGGGATGCTTGGCATCGGGCTCGCGGAGCGCACCGGCTTCATCGGAGCGCTGCTCAAGGCGGTGCTGCTGGCGGTCCCCTCACGGCTGCTGACGCCGGCGGTCTTCTTCGTGGGCGTGATGTCGTCGATGGGGCTGGACGCGGGCTACGTGGTGCTGCCGCCGGTGGCGGCTGCCCTCTACAGCGCCGTGGGCCGTTCGCCGCTGGTGGGCCTGGCCGCCGTCTTCGCCGGGGTCTCGGCCGGCTTCAGCGCCAATCTGCTCCCCACCAGCCTGGACCCACTGCTGGCCGGCTTCTCGACCGAGAGCGCACGGCTGGTGGATCCGAGCTACGAAGTCGCCGCCACCGCCAACCTCGGCTTCATGCAGGTCTCCACCTTCCTGATCACCGCCGTGGGCTGGGCAGTCACTGCCTGGTGGGTGGAGCCGCGCTTTCACGCCAAGCCAGCCGAGGAGGGCGGGCCCAGCGCCGGCGCCGACCTCGACGCCCAGCGACTCTCGCCTCAGGAATCGCGCGCCCTGCGCCTGGCGGCTGCCGCCGCCGCCGGGGCGCTGGCTGTCTTCGCCGCAGCGGCGCTGGTGCCGGGGGCGCCCCTGCACGGGCTCGACGGCAAGTTCCCACGCTGGGTCGCCGCGATCGTGCCGCTGATCTTCCTGGGCTTCCTGGTGCCTGGGCTGGTGTACGGCATTGCCGCGGGCCGTCTGCGCAGCGACCGCGACGTCGCGACCCTGCTCGGGGAGACCATGGCCGGCATGGGCCCCTACATCGTGCTCGCCTTCTTCGCGGGTCAGTTCGTGGCCTACTTCGCCCACTCGGGCCTGGGCGAGATGCTGGCCATCAGCGGCGGGCGCCTGCTGGCACGGGCCGAGCTAGCCCCCACCGGCCTGATGGCCGGCTTCATCGGCCTGGTGATGCTCAGCAACCTCTTCATCGGCTCCATGTCTGCCAAGTACGCATTCTTCGCGCCGGTCTTCGTGCCGATGTTCATGCAGCTCGGCATCAGCCCCGAGCTCACCCAGGCGGCCTACCGGGTGGGCGACTCGGTGACCAACGTCGTGACACCGCTCAACCCCTACGTCGTGATCCTGCTCGTCTTCATGCGGCGCTACGTGCCCCAGGCCGGGATCGGAACCCTGGTGGCGCTGATGCTGCCCTACGCCGTGGCCTTCGCCGTGACCTGGACGGCGTTGCTGCTGGCCTGGATCGCCCTGGGACTGCCGCTGGGACCCGCCGGGCCCCTCTTCTACACACCCTGAGCCGATTGCTCTTTGGTAGGGTACGCGCATGGCCCCCACCCACGAAGAAGTCGTCGCCAACCTCACCGGCCCCGATGCGCCCTTCGAAGTCGTCACCGAGACGATCGGGGGCCGTGCCACCAAGATCTTCAAGAACCGCGAGCGCAGCATTCGCGAGAAGGTCGCCAACGTCGGCCTGCGGGGCGACGCGGACTTCCTGGTGCAGGGAGACAGTCGCATCTCCTACGCCGACTTCTCGCGCCTGGTGTGGGGCACCGCGCACGCCCTGCGCGACGACCACGGCTTTCGCAAGAGCGACCGCCTCTCCATCCTCGCCTACAACTGCCCGGACTGGCTGATCGCGCTGTTCGGAGCCACCTCGCTGGGCGGCATCGGCGTCGGCCTGAACGGCTGGTGGGCCAGCGAAGAGATCGAATACGGACTGAACGACTCGGGCAGCCGCTACCTCGTGGTCGACGAGCGCCTCTTCCCGCGGGTGGAGCCGTTGCTGGGCCGCCTCGAGACCCTCGAGAAGATCTTCTACATCGGCGAGCACCCGCCCGAGGGGACCGTTCCCGTGGCTGAGCTGCTGCGGCCGTCGGACCAGATGCCAACGGAGACGATCGACGAGGACGATCCCTTCGTGATCCTCTACACCTCGGGCACCACGGGCCGGCCCAAGGGCTGCATCACCACCCACCGCGGCACCATCGCCCAGGTGGGCGGCATCATGTTCGCGAACGTGGTGGGGATGGCACTGGGCGGGGCCAGTCCGCTGGCGGCGGCCCAGCAGGCGGGGGCGCAGCCGGCGGCGCTGCTGGCCTCTCCGCTCTTCCACGTGGGCGGCCTGCACTCGAGCTTCTGCACCTCGATGACGGCGGGCTACAAGATGGTCTTCATCGAGGGCAAGTTCACACCCGAGCAGGCCATGGGCCTGATCGAGCGCGAGAAGATCAGCACCTGGGGCGCCATCCCGACCATGCTGCACCGGGTGGTGCACCACGCCGACGTCGGGAAGTACGACCTCTCGAGCCTGCGCGCCATCTCCTTCGGCGGCGCACCGACACCGCCGGAGACGATCCAGAAGGCGCGCGAGGTGCTGCCCATCGAGCCCAGCTTCACCAACGCCTACGGCCTGACCGAGACCCACGGTGTCGCCACCATGAACGGGGGCAAGAACCTGCTGGACAAGATGACCTCGGTGGGTCGCCCCCTGCCCTTCCTGGACATGAAGATCGTGGACGAGGAGGGCAAGGAGCTGCCCGAGGGCCGCTTGGGAGAGCTGCTGATCTTCGGACCCACCATCACCCCGGGCTACTGGAACCGGCCCGAGGCCAGCGCCGAGACGGTGCGCGAGGGCTGGCTGCACAGTGGCGACCTCGGCTACCGCGATTCCGAGGGCTTCTACTTCGTGGTCGACCGCGCCAAGGACATGATCATCCGCGGCGGCGAGAACGTGTACTGCACCGAGATCGAGAACTGCCTGGCCGACCACGACGAGATCATCGAGGCGGCCGTGGTCGGCGTCCCGGACCCGGAGCTCGGCGAGCGCGTGAAGGCCATCGTGCGCCGCCCCGAGGGCTCGACGCTCGACGAGGGCGCCGTGCAGGGCCACGTTGCCGCCCACATGGCCTCGTTCAAGGTGCCCGAATTCGTCGAGTTCACCGCCGAGCCCCTGCCGCGCAACCCGGCCGGCAAGCTGCTCAAGAACGTGCTGCGCGGAGAGGGCGCCGTCCCCTTCGACCAGGAGAGCCTGGGCTAGTCGGCCCCGGCGAGCCGGAGCGCACGCGAGTGAACGCAGCACTCCTGGCGGCACTGACCCTCGCGATCTTCGCGCTGGGCTACCGCTTCTACTCGAGCTTCCTGTCGACGCGCATCTTCCAGCTGGCCGAGGACGAGCCGGTTCCCGCGCGCGAGTTCGAGGACGGCATCGACTACGTCCCAACCGAGAAGCACGTGCTCTGGGGCCACCACTACACCTCCATCGCCGGCGCCGCGCCCATCGTGGGCCCGGCCATCGCCGTCATCTGGGGCTGGCTGCCGGCTCTGCTGTGGGTCGGGCTCGGCACGGTGTTCATGGGGGCCGCCCATGACTTCGCGGCCCTGGTGATCAGCCTGCGCCACCGCGGGCGCTCGATCGGAGAGGTGGCGGGACACGTCATCAGTCCGCGTGTACGCACACTCTTCCTGCTGATCGTGTCCTTCCTGATCTGGATCGTGCTGGCCGTCTTCGCCTTCATCATCGGCACCCTCTTCGTGTCGAATCCCGGCGCGATCTTCCCCATCAACGTGCAGATCGTCGTGGCGATCCTGCTGGGCTGGCTGGTCTACAAGCGCGGCATCGCGATCCTGGCGCCCTCGCTGGTGGCCTACCTGGTGCTGCTGGTGGCGATCTTCTACGGCGACGCCTTCGCCGCCGCCTTCCCGGTCATCACGCGCATCTCGGTCCAGGGCTGGGTGTGGATCCTGTTGATCTACTCCTTCGCGGCCTCGGTGCTGCCGGTGTGGCTGCTGCTGCAGCCCCGCGACTACCTGAACTCCCACCAGCTGGTCACAGGCCTCAGCCTGCTCTTCCTGGGCCTGCTGGTGCTGCATCCCGTGGTGCAAGCGCCGGCCATCAACGCGCAGCCCGCAGGCGCGCCCCCGATGATTCCGTTCCTGTTCATCACCATCGCCTGCGGAGCCATCTCGGGCTTTCACGGGCTGGTGGCCTCGGGCACCACGTCGAAGCAGGTGGGCTGCATGACCGACGCCCGCCCCATCGGCTACGGCGGCATGCTGGGCGAGGGCATGCTGGGCATGCTGGCGGTGCTGGCGACCACCGCCGGCTTCGCCACCAGCGAGGCCTGGCACGCTCACTACGCCAGCTGGGGCGCCGCCTCGGGCCTCTCGGCCAAGCTCAGTGCGTTCGTCGACGGTGGGGCCGGCTTCATCGCCTCGCTGGGCATCCCGCTGGCGACGGCACAGACCTTCATCGCGGTGATGGTGATCGCCTTCGCGGCCACCTCGCTCGATACGGGCGCGCGCATCCAACGCCTGGTGATCGCCGAGCTGGCCGAGAGCTGGAACCTGCGGCTGCTCACGAACCGCTTCGTCGCCGGAGCCGTGGGCATCGGCGCGGCGCTGCTGCTGGCCCTGACCCAGGGTGGAGGCCAGGGCGGCCTGATCCTCTGGCCGCTCTTCGGCACCACCAACCAGCTCGTCGCCGGGGTGACCCTGCTGGTGGTCTCCGTCTGGCTAAGGCGCATGGGCCGGCCGGTGGTATACACCTTGGCGCCCATGATCTTCGTGGGCGCGGCCACCGTCTTCGCCATGCTGGGCGAGGTGCGGGGCTACTGGCAGAACTTCCAGGAGCAGTGGTTGCTGGCACTGATGGGCGGCCTGATCCTGGTGCTCGACGTGTGGGTCGTGGGCGAGGGCTTCCGGGTGCTGCTGGCCAGCCAACGGTGCCCGCTGCCCGCGACCGAAACCAGCGGAGGCGCATGACCATGGAGACCCGCGACCTTTCGGGCCGCCACGTGCTCGTGACAGGAGCCAGCAGCGGCATCGGCCGCGCCACCGCCCTCGAGTGCGCCCGGCGCGGCGCGAGCTTGTTCGTTTGCGACGTCGACCAGGCCGGCCTCGAGAAGACTGCCGGTGAGGCCCGAGGGCTCGGGCGGGAGGTGCTGGCGCGCCGCGTGGACGTGGCCAGCCCCGAGGCCATGGCGGGCTTCGCTGCCGAGGTTCACGAGCACTGCGAGGCCGTCGATCTGCTGGTGAACAACGCCGGCGTGGCGGTGGCCGGGGGTCTGCTCGACACCACGCTCGAGGACTGGGAGCGCATCATCGATATCAACCTGCGCGGCGTGGTCCACGGCTGCCACTATTTCATTCCGCGCATGGTCGAGCGCGCCCGTGGCGGCCACGTGGTGATCGTGTCGTCGGCGGCCGGCTATTCGCCCCTGGATGGGCTGGTGGCCTACTGCACCACCAAATTCTCCGTGCTGGGCCTCGCCGACTCGCTGGCTGACGAGCTGGCACGCCGCGGCATCGGAGTCACGGCCATCTGTCCCGGCATCATCGATACGCCCATCACCCAAAGCGCGACGCTGCGCGGCGAGTACGACTCACCCGGCGCGCGCGAGCTGATGGTCGAGCGCTACCGCAAGCGGGGCTACACGCCGGACAGAGTGGCGACGGCCATCCTCGCCGCGGTACACAAGAACCGCGTCGTCGCCCCAGTGACGCCCGAGGCCTGGGGCTTGTATTGGCTGTCGCGCTTCACGCCCGGCCTCTTCCGCTGGCTCCGACGGCGCGCGTCGGCGCGGGCGCGACACGAGATGAAAGCCGGCGCAGCAGCGCAGAGCTGAGAGGGAAACGTGCCCGAGCAACGACTTCGCGAAGACCTGGTCCGACTACAGCAAGAGCTGGAGCGCCACCCCAGCGTGGACGCCGAGGCCCGCGAGCTGGTGGCCGAGATTGCCCGCGACGTGGAGTCGCTGCTCGAGCGCAGCGAGCGGTCCAGCGAGGATCAGGAATCCCTGGTCGACCGCCTGCGCAGCACCGCCACCGACTTCGAGGAGTCGCACCCCTCGCTCACGGCCGTGGTCGGCCGCATCGCCGACGCCCTGGCCGCCCTGGGGATCTAGCGCTCCCAGGCTTCGAAGGAGTCGAAGAAGCGCGCCAGCACCGGGTTCTCGCTCTGCTCGGCCGGGAAGAGTGCCGCCTGCACGTAGAGACGCCTGCCCAGCAGCTGGAAACTGGCGCGGCCGTCGCGCACACCCTCGCCCAGCACGCGAAAATGCACCTCGCGCAGCGTGCGCCCCTGTTGGAGAGACTCGGAAGCCGCCAGCGCCTGCGCCCCCTCGCCCTCGACCAGATCGGCTTCTGCGCGCTGCAGCATGCCTTGCTCCGAGACCAGCATGCTCGCCAGCCAGGGGATGTCGTGGTGCTCGACGCGAAGCTCCAAAGCGCCCCAGTCCAGCAGGTAGCGCGCTGAAGCAATGCTCCCGACCAGCGAGCCCTGCTCCCAGTGCCGCACTTCGGGAGCCGCGGGGAAATCCACCGCGAAACGGCCGGGCTCCGAGTGGACGCGCTCCCAGCTGGGGACCCCCGTGCTTCCGAAGGCGACGAGCACGAGC
>Ga0255058_10001000_pt1 | contig 16211 bp, 16 predicted proteins | sample Cases_109_9_MG_FD_188637 | JGI IMG/M metagenome (GOLD analysis project Ga0255058, IMG submission 188637) | Seawater microbial communities from Amundsen Gulf, Northwest Territories, Canada - Cases_109_9 | ecosystem: Environmental > Aquatic > Marine > Gulf | place: Canada: Northwest Territories... | reverse complement strand
GCTTAATTCGCTCTCCTATAGTGTCAAGAATATCCTGGGCTATATGGATGTTATAACTTCTTTCACCTAGCCCAACTGCAAGAGTTTTTTCATTTACCATAATTGTTTTTAGGGACTATTAACTTGTGATGTCTGGGAAATATTCTAATGTTACTCCCTGGTTGTCATCAAAAGGTGTCTTTGAATGGATATTGAATACTATAAGAAGATAACAAACGGTAGTGATTTTAGAGGAAATATGGTAAGTTCTTCAAAAGTTGAGGAAATAATTCTTCGTGTCATGCCCGAATGCTCCCCGCTTAAAGCCTGCGAGGACAAGCTTTATCGGGCATCCAGAATTAAATTTATCCTGGATTCCCGCTAACAACATGCGGGAATGACAAACATAGGAACGCCCGGTTTACCTCAACTTATTGAGAACTTACGAAATATGATCTAATTGCCAAAATGGCTTGTTTTTGGGTATCCCAGAAGAAAATAATCTGTCTTAAAGGGCGCATCTAAAAACTTAACATCTACAATCTAATTCCCACTATACAAATGTGGATAAGGAAGCATTAGGCTTCCATATCCACATTTTGTTTTGACTGTTCGCCTACTCTTGTAAAAGCAAATTTAAATGTTAGCCACAAAAAACTTTATCGATAAAAGATATATATACCTATACAGTATTGAGCACTGTTTCTTGCACTAATGTGGGTCCTAAGGGACCATTAAAAGAAACGGTAAAAATGACAGACCCTACCGAACCGGCGCTAACCGACAACCCAGTATATCTATGAACAAAACCGCCTACTGGTGTTGGAAGCGGGAATGGAACGGGGAGGGTTAAACAACAATTATCTGGAGCTGCAACAGCACAATTACCTCCAGTAGTGGCGGGTGGTACAACGCATATGGGGTTTGACGTGCAACAACCTAAAGGGCTCTCAGGAATAACCTTTGCGACAGTAGATGTTTGGGTACCTGTGGAAGGTGAAACTGATCCTGCTCCTCTAGTCGTATAGCTGGAAATATACTTTCCTTCAACGCATGTTGCAGGGGCATTGCAAGTAATTGTCACTATTAGATCAAAAGCAGCTCCTGCCCCAAGTGTGCCACCTGGAATTTTTTCTACATTTATACTAATAGGACCACTTACTCCCTGTGGTCCAACCAATGCCTTATTTGCGACATCGCAATCAGCGTTCAAGGAAAAAATTAGAAAAAGCAGTAAAATAAAGATATTCCTTTGGAATTTCCCATTTTTCATAAAATTGTCCTCCTGGTCGGGGCGAAATATCGCCTTCTAAAATGTGTTAAATTAAAAAAATAAGGAAAAATCCCAAAAATAATAAATTTTTTCCTCGCATCATCTAATCGAGATTGACAATTTTGGGAGTTATAAATATTAAAAGTTCTTGTGATGATCTTCTTTTACCTTCCGTTTTAAAAAGCCAACCTAAAAAGGGTATTTTGGAAAGGCCTGGAACACCGCCGCCGGACTCAGACTCATCGCTTGTATAAAGGCCGCCCAATACGGTTGTTTCTCCATTTTTTACCAGGACCTCCGTTGTAGCTTCCTTTGTCAGAATGGATGGGACGCCTCCAGAGGTGTTCCCAAAATCTGCTTCATTTTTTGTGGTATTAATTTCAAGGTGAATATAACCATCAGGAGTAATGTGAGGTGTGACCTTGAGACTTATTGCCGCCTCCGCAAATGAGGTTTGCGTTCCTTCCGCGGAGACAGATTGATATGGGATGGACCGGCCGCTTGCAATGGTCGCCTCTTTATGGTTTGCCGTGGTAATTTTGGGCGAGGAAATGATTTTGCCCTCGCCGGCCTCTTCCATGGCGGACAATACAATATCCAACGTAGTTGCGCCTGTGATGCTTCCGAGGGCCAACCCTACGGCCCCGCCAGCCCCGGCGCCGGCCGCAGCCGGGAGGTCCACAGCGAAGCCTGATGTGCTGCCTGCGGGTCCGGGTGTCACCGCAACGGTATTGGGAAATGTAGCTCCTGTTGTTCTATTTATGGTCCCTCCCCATTGAATGCCAAATTCCCTGGTAAATGTGGTGCTTACTTCCACTATCCTGGCCTCAATGGTAACTTGCTTGGTCCTTTTGTCCAGAATTTTTAATAAGGACAACATTTCATTAATGGAGTTTTGAGTGTCCAAAATTATAAGGGTTTTGGTCCGCTTGTCTATTTTAATATCTCCTCGCTGACTTTTCATTCCATCTAAAATGCTTTTGGTTTGAATCAGGTCAGCATAGCTTATAGGTATTGTCTTAAATACCAACTCCTCGGCTATTTCTTTGGTTTTTTTGGAGGCTTGCTCGAGGACGGCGGCATCCATTTTTGCTTGTTTTTCCGCGATCAATGTGTTCAAAGATGCCACTCTTAGAATATTGCCGTCCCGTTCCATTCCTAGTTGATTATTTTTTAATATAATATTCAGGGCCTTATCCCAGGGAACATCCACCAGCCTGAGGTTAACCTCGCCTTTCACATCGGGTGAAGTTATAATATTTAATTCGCTGATTCTTGCAATTAACCGTAAGACATTTAATAAATCCGCTTTTTGAAAATCTAACGTAATCAATTGGCCCGTAAAATTTTCTTCAGCCGTTTCTCCCTTAGGTTTGTCTTCTGGAATTTCTGGCTCTTCAAGACCCCCTTGTTCGGACAACTCATTGATACCCCGACTTTCTTCAGCTAAAAATGAGGCAGTTTCCTGGGGCGAATCAGCCTCTACTATCATCTCCTTGGGGGAATCGATATCTATCTTTAGCTCATTATTATCCGTTTTGGTGATATCGTATTGCACATTCTGGTTTAGTCCAATAATTATTCTAGTAATATTGCTTTCATCAAAATATTGAGTGGAAATGGAATTTATTGAGCCCTGATTTAGCTGAATTGACTCTTGAGTACCTGGTTTTGGCTGAATGTCAGGGATGTCGATTATCAACCTGAGAGGATCCATAAGCTTAAAAGCCGTATATTGAATGGTCTTGTTTGCCTTTATATTGACTCTTGAGCGATCACCAAACAATTCATACTTCAAGCTTGTAATATAGGATGGTCCGACGTCCTCAGCGACTGATGGAGTTGCCTTTTCCAAATCCTGTGATTTTTCTTTTTCTTTAAGGGTGGCACAGTTTAAAGGAATCCATATGACGAACAGTAATATTAAGTAACGGGATAAAAATTTTAAAACTTTTTTCATATAGAATCCTCCTCTTTAAGCAATTTAATTTCTTGTCTCTTTTCTATAGTTTTTGCCAGGTGAGTCACATACTTTTCAATTACAATCACTCTATCTTGTTCAATTTTTTTAATTATTCCGTAATTAGGACCTAAAAAATCATTTACTTTTACACTGTAGCCTTTTCCCTGAGTTTCTATTAGAGCAAGGGTCTCTTTTTCTCCTCTGATAATTCCCGCAAGCTTCAGAGCAGAATAACCGCTTTGCAAAGGACCTATATACTCATCGTGAAAATCATTTCTAGCAATAGCAATTAAATGTTTGTAATCGTCCAGCCTTAACTCTTTTTCTTCCTGAGAATGTTTTTCCAATACTTTTTCATTTCTAAAAAATCTAGCGTGGGACTTTAATTTTTTATATAACGCAGGGTCTTCCTTTTGGATTTTTTTATAAAGGTATAAATTTATTGGCTCAAGAGAACCTAGAGTTTCAATCAATTTAACATTCCTTTGGGTTGTCTCTTTTCTGCCTGTTAATAAGGAATTGAAAGGATTTCTTTTCCCTGTTGGATCATAAGTAAAAGAAACAGATGCTGGAGTTTGAGAAGGGGCGGGCAGAATTGAGTCCGCTAATTTTTGTCTGGAATCTTTAAGAAATGCCCGCAATTCTTTATTCGTTCTAATTTTTGGAAGATCTGTTATGGAAATAAAAGTTTTAGAATAAATTTGATTTTTCTCATAAATAAAAACATTGTTAACAGAATTCACAGTTTCCAATACATCCAAAAACTTAATCCCCCTTTCGACTATATCTGCTGAGAACATTGGGAAAAATTTGGGGGGGGTTGTTAAAAGGGATTCGGAGAGACTGCTCCATAAAAGAGTAGCATTTAAAAAAAACATCCCATTGTTTTTTTCAGGAAATCCGGCGGAAACAAATTTTGGATTTTTTTGCAGTAGCTGAGTCTTGCCTATAAAGGTGTTGATCAATTCTTCCATTCCCATCTGGCTAGTTGAAAAAATAAGAAAATTTTTGGCGGTAGTATATCCAAACTGGGTTCCAAATGGGGATGGGAAAAGATGATAATCGAAACCCTTGTAATGTTTTTTTATGGTTTTAATCTTTTTTAAATTAAATAGTAATTTGACTTTGCTTTTTATCTCAAACCCAATATTTACAGTGGGCAATGGCATGGAGCCTGTTTTGTCTCCTTTGGAAACACTAAAGAAAAATTCATTGCCTATGTAAGGAACAATATCCTCATTAAGGTTTATTCCCAGGGATTTTATTAAAATATTATTTAAACTTTTTTCATCAGCAGTATCGTTTTTCTTAGGATTAAAATTACCAGACAATTGATCAAAAAAGGATTTAGGATCTATTATGCTGGTTCCATAGGCGATTACATCACCGGAAATGAGACTTAAAGATTTGGTTATTCTTGGTTCTAAAGCAATGGTTTTCGTAAATTCCCCGCTATCTTTTTTCGGATTTAAAATGATATTGGTTTCATATTCTAATCCCTTTAGTATTTTCAAAGTGGACCCTAAATATTTGAAAAATTGCCCTTGTTTTTTAATGTTTTCTATCGCTATGGGCGGAATATTTTTCGAGGGACCCATTATGTTTGAGATATTAGAAGTAATTCCCTCAATATCCACAAAAACTATGCCTGTATTGGAAAGATCGGATGCTTTAAAAAGAGAGCTAAATTTCTCGGACTGAATAAAATAATCGCTTTCTTTTTTATCCATTAGGTTTATGGCCCGCTTCAGCAAAAGATCCGATGAGGAAACCAACAAGGTATCAGCGACCATTATGTAACGAAACGAAAATTTTTGAGCTTTATTATTATAAGTAATAATTGTTTTATTGTTATAATTCTCCTCTGAAAAAATTCCTTCTTCTCCTAATAAGGATTCTTTCAGACGGTTAAGTTTTTCCTTGTATTTTGTGATTGTATTTATTTTTGCGGCAAATAGAAATTTACTCTGGTCGCCATTATTAGAGGGATAGAAGGCTACCGCAATTTCCTTTCCAAGGATATCTATTATGGTTTTTTTCTCTAATTGTGAGGAGATTTTAGTAAGAATGTTTTTTTGGTTGGTCGAAATGTTAAGGTTTTTATTTACCGGAATGGGTGTTGAAAGGTCAAAAATTTTATATTCCGCCGTTTGCTTGAAAAAATTTGATTCATTAATCTTCAGTATCGTTTTTCCCAAATCCTTTAAATGAATCCATATCATGGGATCGGAAGGGAAAAGAGATGGCAAGGAAGGCAAAACGAGTTTTTCTGCTTCAGGTATGGCCGGCTTCGCAGTTTTTGGAGGGAGAGCCTTTTGGGCTGGGGCAGTGTAAGTTTCCATCAAGCGCATTATTTTGTCCTGATAGAGAAAAACCGCGCTTCCTATGGCCACTAACAATAATATAGCTAATAATGATTTTCTACCCATTTAACTGTATTTAAGTCTTTAAAGTGGTTAAATTATTACTTGCCCTTTGGCTTAACGATTAATGCCTGTTTTTCAAGGTATTTGTAAGTTACTGCCGTGCATGTAGTTCGTTGAGTTGTTTTACCTTCAGATTTGTTGGATGTTATTGATATTTTTGATATATCAACAATTCTTGGCAATTTTTTTACTTTATCAAAGAAAATTGCAACATCATGATAATTTCCCAAAATAACCATTTGTACCGGAACTTCCGCATAAAAATCTACAGGCGCTTCTTGCATGGGTTTAAATAGAAGAAACTCAAGCCCCTGATTAGTGCCTATATTGGAAATTGTAGTCAATAATTCTGGAATTTCCTTTGCGCTAGGAAGTTGGGCTTTGGCTTTTTCTAACAATTTGTTCAATTGATTAATTTCAATTTCAAGCTCAGGCATTTTTTTTGTGTATTTATGATATTTTTTATATTCTGCCTGGAGCTTTTGGCTTTCTGCCTGAAGTTTTCCTATTTCTTCAGTAGTACTTTTAAAGGACACAAAGTAATAGATGGCAAAAAATAAAAATATTACTCCAAAAACTGCCAGCCACCTTTGCCATGGCGGTATAACCCATATTTTTTCGTAGGGTATTTTATCTAATATTTTTGTTGTCACTTGGTTTTTTTTCTACTGGTGTGTTAATGGATTGAAATAGCATTTGATGGTAAACTTTCTGACTTTTTCGTTTTGGATCCTTACTTGCCTTGATTGAACCAGCTCTATATTGTTAAAATATTTAGTAAGATCTTCGAGTTGTTTCATAAAAACAGCTATCCCTGGATCCGTAAAGGATAACCCCTCCAGAATGACCATTTTGTCTGTTTCAAGAAACTTTTCAAGCCATATTTCCGAAGGGATTCGCAGATTTATATCATCAAGCAATTGGGATGGGTCTTTCTGACTTGTTTTTAAAATGTGGATGTTTTTAAGGATATCTTTGGTTCTATCATTTTTTGCTTTTGCTTCATCCACTTTTTGAACCACCTTATTAATTTTTTTCAATTTTCCTTGCCATTTGTTAATTTCGCTATTCATGGCTTTAACCTCTCCTGCCTTTGTATCCCAGACAAAACCAATGGTCCCTAACCCAACAACGACTAACAAAAGGTAGATCACTAGTTCCTTTTGAAGTTGCATAACCTTTTTTAGTCTTCTGTAATCAATTAAATTAATTTTAATCAATATCGTCAAACCTTCTAAAAGCCAATCCTGTGGCTACCGCTATTGTGGGACTAATGCTTGCTATGTATTCCGGGTCAAACCTCTTTTTATTAACAGATATTTTTTTCAATGGATCGAGCGTCACCACATCAATCCCCAATTTTTTGTTTAGTAAATGATTGATTCCAGAAATCTTAGAGGTCCCTCCGCTTAAATAGATGCTGTCAATATTACGATTTGCGGCAGTGCTATAAAACTCAATAGATTTTTGAATTTCAGAGGCAAGAGAATCAACCACATCCATTATCACAGGAATGATTTCGTCCTTTTGTTCTTCTTTAACATTTGCCCCCAACTTCACTTTTTCCGCATTGTTAAAATCCATTTTAAGCCGATTTCCAATGGTTTCTGTATACTGGTTTCCTCCAACAAGGATGTCACGAGTAAACCCAGTATTTCCTCCTTCCATAATGTTAATATTTGTTACAGATGCTCCCACATTAATAATTCCAATGACTTTGTCCTTCTCTATTTCGTAATTTAAGCTGAAGCTGTTTTCTATGGCAAACACATCAAGGTCAAAAACCACCGGGACTAAACCGGCGTTTGTAAGGATGCTTTTTCTTTGATCAATAATATCCTTTTTAGCCGCAACCAGCAGAACCTCTATTTGGTCCCCTATTTCTTCTTCGCTCTCAAATTCATCCTCATCGGGGTCTTTTTCTACAGGTCCAAGTATTGTAAAATCTACATTCACATCATTAATATCAAATGGAATGTATTGCGCTGCCTCAATCATGATTGACTCGGATAAAGCTTCTTCGCTCATTTGAGGGACGGTTATTTTTTTTATTACAACGGACTCTCCGGAAAGGGATGTTATCGCATATTTTGTTTTAATTTTTTCGATAGTTATTAAATGTTTAATGGCATCCGTAACAAGGTTTGGGTTTTCAGTCATTCCCTCTTCAAAGGTATTCTCAGGGAGATGAATGGAAGCGACATTGGCAAGTTCATAATTTTTCCTCTTCTTTATTAATTGGACCACTTTTATTGAATGTGATCCGATATCAATTCCAATTACGTTAGTTTTTTTTGAAAGTCCCATGATTATTTCTCTGGAAAAACTTTATTTTTTTGATCCAACTTATATTCCAAAGCCACAAGTATTTTTCTTTTGGTGCTGAGTCGGCATTCTTTTCCTTTTTCAATCCGGTCTAAAGTTTGGACCGACACGTTAGCCAGTCGCGCTAATTCAGCTTTACTCATCATTTTTAATTCACGAACTTTTTTAACAAAGTTTTTTTCCATTTCAAATTCCCTTTTGAACATGAATCAAACAGTATTAGCAGAAATTTATTACAAAGAATATATAACTACTATAAATGTAATATAATTACAAGTACTTTTTACTATTTTCGAAAAACTAACACTAATAATATAATAAAGTCAATATAAATATTAAAAAAGTAGTCAACATAAAAAATTACCCCGTTAGAGATTACGGAAATGACTAGTAAAATAATGTACCTACTTTTAAAACTATCTTGGGTCGTTCCCTATCTCTAACGGGGTTTACCTAAACTTTTTATTTTGTAAATGAGGGAGACCATAATCTTTCTCCCCTTATAATTAGAGGTTTTACGCTGGTTTGTTAAGGAGATTATTCATTAAAAAAATAATTCTTTGGCCTATTTGGGAAGTTAACCCTAACGCTGATTAATTAGTAAATTTAATTGTCGATATGGTATATAGGAATTACCTCCCTATTGATTTTCATTATTTTCTGTGCCCTTTCCTCCTTTTTTCGACTCCCCCCTTTTAAATTAGTTATTGGGGCTTTAAAACCTGAGCTTATTTGAACTGTAAAAGAGAGGGTAGAACAAAAACAGAGCATTGGAAAACTTAATTCATGGAAAAAAAATTGAAAATTTCATGACCCTCTATAAATTTAAGAATTAAGTGAAATCAATTCCAAAAGCAACAATCCAAGTGTGATAAGAAAACTTCTGTTCTGCTATTACACTGTAAAAACTTCTTTTTTGAGGAAGTTTTTTGTTTGCTCTCCAGGGCGGTGGCCCTATTTGGCTGCGGCCCTTAGCCGTTTTATGCTATTAGGGGGCAACAAGGGTTGGCCAGTTAATACCTGAATCTTGCATGTTGGATTTTAAAAAAAGGAAATTCATAAAGTATGTCTTTATGTTTCAAATACTTACAGAAAAATTGATAAAAACGATCTTAACCCAATGAGTTAGTTGTCATTTTATTATAATTTTTTAAAATCCATCACCTCACGGCGCAAGATTTCACCGAATCTGCTGCGTTATCAAACGCTTGAAGTAAAGTACTACGACTGCGCGTTTGATGCCTTGCAATTCCGGTAAACTTTTGCGCGCAAGATTCAGGCAATGTGACAAGGAATTATCTAATGGTCCATTTATTACTTTATAAAAAACGGGAATTTTTTTTTACAATATTTTGGTCAAAATAGTTAATTGACATTCCGGCGTCTAAAACAACACCCTGTGCGTTAATGCCATTTGATGCTTTGCTTAAAAGAAAAACAGCGGCATTTGCCACATCAGAAGTGGCAAGGGCCTTTTTGTTTAGGGTTAATTGTTCCGCGTAAAGGTAATAGTCCAGGTAACCTGGTATGCCCGCCGATGCTGAAGTTTTAAGTAAGCCGGCGCAAACGGCATTAAAACGGATTTCTGAAAATGCGCTGAAAGATTTGGCAAGAAAGCAGACTGTTGAGTTCAAAGCGGCTTTGACAGGGCCCATATAACCGTAAGGTTCCGCGGCCATTCTAGTGGTTGATATAGAAATGGTTATCACAGAACCCTTTTTATTCAGAAAATTTTTGAAGGCGTTAGAAATTCTAATCAAGGAGTAGCAAGAGATATCTATAGACTGCAAAAAATCTCTCTTTTTTGTCTCATGAAAGGGTTTAAAGCCTTCGCTATAGTTGGCAAAAGCTATGGAGTGAACAATCCCATAAATATCTGTGTATTTTTTGCTGATTTGGTCCGCCAAGTTTTCAATTTCACCCTCCTTTTCCACATCACAAACATGCACATCGGAACCTGCTAAAATTTTGGCGACATTCTTTTTTCTTTCATCCGAGCGCGCCACATAAACCGGTATAGCCCCCTCTTCAAGAAGGAGTTTTCCAATATGATAAGCCACGCTTTTTTTATTGGCCACTCCAAAAACGACGATAACCTTACCTTCCAACCCAAGAAAACTCATTGGTGTATCCCTTTATGGAAAGTTGTAATGCTGCTGGATATAACAGCAGAAAATTCCGCTCTGGCTGCAATCTTGCTTTCTACACGAGCGGTTCCTCTCATAAGATATGCGTCTCCCAATTTTTCCATCAGTTTCACATGTATTTCTAAAAGGTTATCCGGCCTCACCACATTTTTGAATTTAACATCTTTTATACGGGTAAGAAGAGGGGCCCCTTCTGAATTTATTGGAGATAGACGAGAGTTTTTTAAGATTTGAGAAACAAGAATGGCTCCCGATTGAAAAATTGCCTCACAAATGAGGACACCAGGCATAATAGGGTTTCCTGGATAATGTCCTGCAAAAAAGGGTTCGCTTGGTTTTACCTTTTTTTCCGTTGTTATTTCATCTTTTGAAATAGAAACAACCTTATCAAGAAACAAAAACGGGGGGCGGTGAGGAATTAAAGTTAAAAGATCTTCGGTCAAGGTTTATAATCCTCCAGTAATTTCCAGCGTGGAACCGGTTATATACCCTGCTTTTTTTGAAGCAAGAAAAAGAACGCCCATAGCAACTTCTTCCGGTCTGCCAAACCTATTCAGGGGAATATCTTTAAGGTATGATTTCCTTAGTTTCTCAGGGAGGTCATCAATAAAACCGGTATCAATAAAACCAGGAGAAAGACAGTTTACAGTAATTCCGCGAGTTGCCACTTCCTTTGAAAGGGAACGAGAAAACCCAACCTGTCCCGCTTTCGAAGCCGCATAATTGGTCTGCCCCATAAACCCGTGTTTTCCTGAGGGAGAGGTGATGTTGATAATCCGGCCATAGCGATTGGCCATCATAAGCAATACGGCAAACTTGCACATGTTGAAAGCCCCTGTAAGGTTGATTTCTATTACACGGCTCCAATCTTCTTGCTTCATCATGGCCAATGCAGAATCTCTTCGAATTCCGGAATTATTGACCAAAACTTGAAGAGTCCCATACCGTTCCTCAAAATATTTAAAAAAGTTTTCTACCTGGACGTAATCCGATACGTCGAACTTCTGGACATCAAGTCTTTTTTTGCAAGAGGCGTTGTGGTTTTTGAATTGTAAAGCGGCTTGTTCATCGGAGTAATAAGTGACAACAACAGTAGCTCCCGCAATCAAAAACTCCTCTGCTACAGCTCTCCCTATGCCTCGTGTTCCTCCTGTGATTATGACTGTTTGTTCTTTATAATTAATCATAAAGGTATAAAGCGGCCATGGGGCCGCAACCAAATAGAGCTACTGCTCTGGTGAGCAAACAAAAAAATCTTCCTAAAAAAAGAAGCTTTTATAGTGTAATAGTATAAATGGATTATTGAGATGACAGGTACTTATCCATATTGTTCGCGCAGATAACACCGTAATTGACGGCGCCCAGCCAGCCGGACATAATTATTCCAACAGAACCAGCATGAAAGAAACCGGGAATCTTTTCTGAAATATCCATGCTTATTTTAAGTCCCTCGAATTTTGTGCCAAAAGAAGCTCCTCCTTCATGAAGGGTGTACCTTTCAAAGGTTTTAGGAGTAGCCGCTTCCAGATAATCAATTTTTTTACGCACATCGGGAACATATTTTTCCAACACATTTAGGGTATCATCAATTAAGCGCTGTTTTTCGATGCGGTAATCTTCCTCCGACAGATCAGCCCAGTCATTATACTTGGCGTTAGTGGAGGAAACAATAGCGTAATGGTTTAATCCCGGCCGGATTTCCGGGTAGTAAAAAGAAAAGGTTCTGCTGGTAATATTTTTGCTACAAATTGCTGTGGAATCAAAGACAGGATGCGTAGAAGAAAAGATGAGATCTCCCGCGTTTTCTATTGATTCTCCATGCTTAATCCCGATATATACCTGGCAACTGCTGTTATTCATCCTTACTTTGCGCACATCCTCGATAAAATCTTTTGGAAAGTATTCTTCTCCCGTCATTTTTAAAATGGTATTTCTCAGGTTTGCGTTGGAAAGGACTGCCCTGGTTTTAATTTTTATTCCGTTGACGATTACGCCAGCAATTCTACCTTTTTCAACAATTATTTTTTCAACAAGCGCTCTGGTGCGAATGGCCACGCCATTTTTTTTCATCTCAGCGGTCATAAATTTTATCAGATTATCGGACCCTCCTTGAAAAATAAAAACGCCTTTGCTCATAAAATTTGAAAAAACAATTCCATAGGTAATGGCGGGGTCATCCAGTGTAGATCCATTGGCATAAGTGATTGGCTCCATTAACATTCGAACGATATCGTTACGGCCTGGAAAAAATTTCTCAAAGAGTTCGCGTGTCGTTATCCCATCATCATCATAATAATTCATCTTCTTTACAGTAGTGAAGAAATCATCGATTGTTTCATTGGCAACTTTGAAACGGTCGAGTAGTATTTTTTTAAAATCTACCACATCAAAGGTGGTGGTAAAAGAAAACTGGGGGTTGTCAAAACGAACCCCCTTTAATTGGACTATAGAGTCCGCAATCTCCTTGGTCCAGTATTTACGGCATGTTTTAATCATCCCCACAGGAAAACCGTGAAGGGAAATATCAAATATATGCCCTTTAGGTCGGCAAAACCATGTGGCCAGGCCACCCAATTGGTTATGATGCTCAAGAAGAAGGACAGAATATCCAAATTTCGCCAGCCTGTTTGCGCCGGTTAGACCGCCCAAGCCGCCTCCAACCACAATTACGTCATATTCCGGTTTGATATTATGTAATCTGTCTTTAGCCATCTAAAATTCCTCTAATTCATCGCGTGGAGGTTGGCCATGGAAATGCCGCTCAGCATGGAACCGATAATGCCTAAAAACCCCTGATCTGTTCCGCAAATAAATAAATTTTTTATGGGGGTTTGTCCGTTTTTTATTTTATAGGGGGTGCCATAGACGGCGCCTCCAAAATGCCCGGTAAATCTTTTAATAGTTTTTGGAGTGAACATGTCAATGAAAACGATTGACGGGGAGAATTCTGGGATAATAGTTAATAACTTCTCAAGGGACTTTTTTTGCCAAATATTTTTTTGGGTTTGGTATTCTTCCTGTTTAAGTCCATCCCATAGATCAAAATTGGCCATATGGGTAGCTCGAATTATCCCGTCCTTAAGCGGGCTGTCAAAACAGAAATTATTAGAACAACATATTACTCCCGATGAAAGGTCTACTATCTCATCCGGTTTTTGGTAAGTGAATTTTTCCGAATCATTGTAAAATATAATAGATTTATCACATCCCAATTTGGCTGGCGTCTGGTCCAACACATAGATTATTTCTACGAATGAAAGTTTTCCGATTCTACCGTCATCAGGACTAATTTTTTCTCCAGCAAGCTCCATAGTTTCCACATAACCTGCGGAAGAGAGGATTTTTTTTGTCTCCAGAATATCTCCATTCTCAAGGGTTACGGAACAAACTTTTCCGTTAGAGATGTTAATGCGCTTAGCGCCTGTTTTTAGACGCAGTTCTCCTTCACACTCCCTGTATTTTTTCAGAAGAACATTAATTATTTTTTTTACCCCTTCTTCCGGACGGGCAAATCCTTCCAAAAAAATAGATTTAAACATAATTACGAATTGATCGAAGTCCATGTCATTTTCTTTTGCGCTTCCATAATATGATAAAGGGCAAAGCAACATTTCAACGAGAAGCGGATCGCTTATGAAAGAGCTAACTACCTTTCGCGCCAAACCGGGGCTGGAGTTGGGATTAAGGTCCAATTCGTCAAACTGTAATATATGTTTGTGGAAACGCTGGAAGTTTTCCTTTTGCGAAGGGAATTTATCAGATATTTCCTGATTAAGTAGTTCGAAATTGTTGCTAAAACGGAGGGAAACCTCTGGAAAGTTTATGCTGGAGGATTTTTGCTCGCAAAGACCAAAATCTTCATATTTTAATTTAAGTTGTTTTAGAAGCTTAGTCAAAGGAGCTTTTTTTTGGCCTTTAGGGACGAAATTGGTGATTGCATGAAGGCCGCAATCAAAAATTCGGCCATTCAGGTTATAATAAGAATTTAATCCTCCCGCGCGATAGTGCTTTTCAATAATGCAAACTTTTTTATCATAGTAGGCAAGTCGAATACCAGCTGCTATGCCGGACATTCCGGCTCCAATTATAATTACATCATATGCCATACAGAAAATACTAAGGAGCGTAAGCGGAACTAGAGGTCTTTTAGTTTTGGCTCGAGATATTCCACACAACTATTTATGGTAGCCAATTTTGGGTAATCTTCTTCAGGGACGTTAGCCTTGTAACGTTTTCGTAATTCCAGAACAATATCCAGAAAGTCCATGGAATCGAGCTCGATCTGATCTCTAATTGTTTCGTTATCATCCAGATTGTTCAAATCTTCATCAGGAACTATCTCTGAGATTATATTATAGATTGCCTCTCTTATCTCTTCTTTGGTCATTTACTTTCATTCCTCCAATATTTGCAATAACTTTGATATGGACTTTCAGTTGTGTGATTAATCATGGATTAAACTTTTCCTGATAGGTATTATTTTTCAAATTTCTTCACTATTACCACTGAGTTTATTCCAAGCATTCCGAAAGAATTATTTAAAATATAATTGACTTTTTCAACCTCTTTGGGAACGCCTATTATTAAATTATTAAGCTTACACTTGGGATCAAAGTCATCAATATTGATAGTCGGGTGGACGATATTATCCTGAAAGGATGGCAAGTTGCCCGATAATTCTAGAATACCCGCGGCGCCCATCGCATGGCCGATAAAACTTTTAGTATTATTTATGAATGTGTTGGGCGATTCCCCAAAAACATTCCTGATCGCAATGCATTCTTCAATATCTCCCAGTGGTGTGGATGTTGCGTGTGTGCTTATGATATCTATGTCTTCAGGTTTTATTCCGGCTCTGGATAAGGCCATCCGCATGCATTCCGTTTGTCTTTTTGCGTAGGGCATTATAAAGTCCTTTGCATCCGAATTAATGGCATGCCCAATTATTTCTCCGTAGATTGTTGCTTCTCTGTTCAGCGCTCTGGATAATTTTTCCAGAATGTACACCCCTCCGCCTTCAGCGACAACAACGCCGTTTCGAGCATTGTCAAAAGGTCGGCAAGCTTTAGCCGGGTCGGGGTGATACGCCAGGGCTCCCTCGTTTTTAAAACTGGCAAAGGTGCCAAATGTATGGATGCTTTCGGACACGCCTCCAGCAAGCGCAATATCAACTTCTCCGAGTCGCAGCATCTGCATGCCCTGAATTATTCCTATATTTCCCGCCGCGCAGGCGGCTCCAAGGGTATAATGTGGGCCGGTGATTCCCATATTCAGAGTCACTTCACCTGCCGGATTATTGGCAACGGTCCGAGGGTTGTGATGATGTGACCAAACTCGGGTATCGTAGTTAAATTCTTTTATATTATAAATTTCGTTTTCTGTTTCAACATTTCCGTGTTCTGTAATTCCTAGGAATACGCCAATTTTTGAGGCGTCCTCCTTCGATAAATCTATTCCAGAATCTACAATCGCTTCCTGGGAACAGTATATAGCTATATTCCCGGCGCGAGTCCCTCTTCGAACGGATTTTCTCGTTTGGTATTTTAATCCATCAAAGTGGCACACTCCAGCAGGAACTGGATCCATATAATGAGTTTCAATAAATTCTACTCCGGATTTTCCGCTAAGCAAATTTTTCCTGAACTCGGTTAAATTATTTCCGTTTGGAGAAGCTATTCCCACCCCTGTTATAACAACTCGGCTGCCATCTGTCATATGAAATATTATTTATTTCCAATAAAATAGAGGATAGCTGGTCTCTGCCAAATTCATCATTTACCCCGTTAGAGAAAGCCAGTTAAGAAAAACTTTATACTATTACTCTGTAAAAACTTGTTTTTTGAGCAAGTTTTTTTTCTGTTAGTTCACCGGAGCGGTAGCTCCCTTTGGTTGCGGCGCTTCGCCGCTTTATAATATTGTAAAGCCCTCAAAAAATCTGTTCAGGCCGAGGCAGGTATAAAATGTTTTTTTTTAACGGGTTTTCCAAAACAGGCTTTTTGAAAGCTTGTTGTTCCATATTTTCTCCTCAAATAATTGCATCTGGCAATGTTTCAACTTGAATTTGTTTTTATATAGCAAACAGGAGATTAATTTATTCA
>Ga0255058_10000999_pt1 | contig 16226 bp, 17 predicted proteins | sample Cases_109_9_MG_FD_188637 | JGI IMG/M metagenome (GOLD analysis project Ga0255058, IMG submission 188637) | Seawater microbial communities from Amundsen Gulf, Northwest Territories, Canada - Cases_109_9 | ecosystem: Environmental > Aquatic > Marine > Gulf | place: Canada: Northwest Territories... | reverse complement strand
CAAGGGGCCGCAACCAAATAGAGCTACCGCTCTAGTAAGCAAACAGAAAAATCTTCCTAAAAATAGAAGCTTTTATAGTGTAATAGTATAAAAAGGCCAGGTAGCCGCTGCCAAATAGGGCTGCTGCCCTGGAGAAAAAACCAAAAGATTTCTCACAAAACAAGTTTTTACAGTGTAATAGCACAAAGCAGCGAGGCGCCGCAACCAAAAGGAGTTACCGCTCCGGTGAACTAACAGAAAAAACTTGCCGAAAAAACAAGTTTTTTAGAGTAATAGTATAAGCTTATGAAAACATTATTGCTTGGAAGAGGTCTTGACCTTTTAATATCCCTGATCACCGCCATGATCGTTTCTTTTGTGATCCGTCTAATTTTGCCTATAACCCTTCCAATTTACTTCTATATGCTTGCGGGAATGATAATAGGCAACATTTTAGGATTAGTATGCGGATTGATATTCAGTCTGATTAATAATATGTTCAATCTTATGCCCCATACCATGATTATCGGAATGTTTTCAGGAATGATGGCTTTTCCCCAGGCAGAGAAAATTATGTCAATTTTTTTGGCTTTTATAATATGGTTTGTATTATTGGTTTCCGACGAATATTATTTGAGAATTGCGGACAAAATAAAATATGAATTAGATAGTTCTTCACGTTAAAAAGAAAATGAAATTTTTTATTAATAAGTTTGTGATTTTATTATGAAAGATACCTTAAAAGCCATAAAGTTTTGGGATAGTTTTGCGAGGAAGTTTGAGGTGTTGACCAAATTTAGCGAGTGGCGTTGGAGCAAACCGAAGAGAGAAATATTTTCAAAAGCTACTGGCAAGGTTCTGATGGTTGGCGCAGGAACAGGCAATGATTTTAAATTTTTCCCGCCTAATGTAAAAATAACCGCCATTGATTTTTCACCCAAAATGCTGGGTATAGCAAAAAAAAAAATACAGAACTCTCCTTCTCCTGTAGAACTCAAAATAGAAGATGTTCAAACTCTTTCTTTCGAAGACGAGTCTTTTGACTCATCGATTACCTCCTGCGTGTTCTGTTCTGTGCCTGATCCTGCCAAAGGATTAAAAGAAGTTTATCGTGTTTTAAAACCAGGCGGCAATCTTACGATGTTTGAGCACACGGATAGCAATAATCCAGTCCTTCATTTAGCCCTAAAAGTTATGAACTTTTTGCCTGGTCCTGATTTAACCAGAAGGACAACGCAATTTGTCCATGACGTCGGATTTGAAATTTTAGAGGTTAACTATATCTTTCAAGATATAGTTAAAACCATATATGCTCGCAAGCCTGGTAAAATTAAGGCGCAACATTGAAATGAACACAGCAAACTTGAGGAATAACCACAATGTTTATAGAGCAACAAAATCAGAAAAGAAAATGGATTCTACGAGAAGGAGCTATTTCCTATTTCATTCGAATCCCTAGCATTTTCAAATTCTATTAGTCCAGGGAAATGATTAGTTAGCCCATTCTCTGTGGTTTTTTTTGAGGGAGGGGGGTGACAAGCGAACTAAAAATAAATTCACACCCCTTGCTTTTAAGATTCTCCAAGGATTGCCGTGGAGAGCTTCAATTTTAAATAAAAATGATTGCGCACAAAATTTTTACAATTTATTTTGAAGGAAAACCACTTATATAAATTAAGAAAATGGACCAATTCTTAAAAATAGCTGTTGAGGCCGCAAAGGAAGCCGGAAAAATTCAACTAAAACACCGCAACAATATTGGGAAAACTTATTATAAAGGGGATATTAATCTTGTTACTGAAGTAGATCTCCTTTGCGAAAAAAAAATTCTGGAAATTATAAAAAATAATTATCCTGAACACTCAATTTTAGCGGAGGAAAAGGGAGAAGCTTTAACAGGATCTGAATTCAAATGGATTATTGATCCTATTGATGGGACTATTAATTATGCCCATGATTTCCCCTGCTATTGCGCTTCTATTGCGCTTGAATTTAAGAAAAATTTAGTCATTGGGGTGGTCTATCAACCTGTTTTAAATGAACTTTTTACTACGCAGAAAGGGAAAGGGGCCTTTTTAAACGGTAACAAAATTAGTGTTTCAAAATCCAATAGGGTTAAAGATAGTCTCCTTGCCACCGGGTTTGCTTACGACGTTCATGATAGCGAAATAGACAACATTGATCACTTTACCAATTTTATCAAACGCGCTCAGGCCATTCGGCGCCCTGGTTCCGCGGCTATGGATTTATGTTATGTGGCCATGGGACGCTTCGATGGGTTTTGGGAGCTAAAACTTCATCCATGGGATGTCGCGGCGGGAGTTCTTTTAGTGCAAGAAGCGGGGGGGAAGATAAACGGCATAGGAGGCGAAGACTATTCTATCTATTCAAAAGATATCTTTGCCAGCAATGGCCTTATTCATCAGGAAATGGCCAATATATTGAATCTTAAGAAATAAAATCCCTAGCAAAGAGAACTAATATTTTTTCTCCCTATTTTTTATAGAAGGGGAGCTTTTTTATTTTTTACCCTCTTTTAAATTGCTTTGATTTTTTTCTCTTTCCTCTAATTCAGAGTCGGAAAAACATCCTTTATTCTCTATTGTTTTCTTTTCAACTCCTAACCGGTCATTTTTTTTTAATTTCTTTAATTTCATTTTTCAAACCTTTTAAACTGGTATTGTTAATCATGGCTACTTTGGACTCCACAGAATGGCCAGGGCACAATCAAATGATGCTACCGCTCCTATATTGCAAATAGAACTTTGCTAAAAAACCACATTTTTATAAACTTGTAGCACAGAAAGAAAAATATTTTATTAAAACCCAAGAATTTCCAATTTTTTTTTTAAAAAAGTCGTTGGTAGACCAACCACATTATTATAGCAACCTCTATAAGATCTTATTAAAAAGCTCCCTTCTCCTTGAATCGCATAAGCTCCGGCCTTATCCAAAGGTTCCCCTGTTTTTACATAATCAACTATCTCAGTTCTGCTTAGTTTTTTCATTGACACTCTGGTAGCAACATGGCCAATTTCCTTTAGTTTGTTTATATTGTGAAAAAGGGCTATTGCTGTTATTACATCATGTTCTTCTCCGCTTAACATAGTCAAAATCCTAATGGCATCTTTAGAATCAATGGGCTTTCCTATAACATTTTGACGAAAGGACACAAGAGTATCTGCCGCTAAAATCAAATCCTCCGGAAACATTAACATCGCCTTTTTTGCTTTTTTAACAGCCAGGTATCGAGCATTCTCTGCGGGAGTTTTGTGTTTTAAAGTAGTTTCATTAATATCAATTGATATTTTTTTAAAGGGCATACCAAGAGATTTTAAAAGATCACAACGTTGAGGAGATTTTGAAGCCAAAATAAGGGAACCCCAGGATGTTTTATTTTTCATGAAAAATTTTCAGGGGTTGGGTGTGGATAATCCATCTTAATTCCAATTATTTTAAGGATACAAAAAAACGGAGTTCCAGTTTTATGAAACTGTTTGTTGGGCGTGGGAATTCAAAGAATTAAACCATTTCACTCGTGAACGCTACTTTAGCGGTAAAGGTGAAATAACTATTATCATTCAGTATAACGTTTAACCTCAAAACGCTTGATTTCAATTTTTTCATGAGGTTCAATATCCCCCTTTTTTTTTCCAATCCTGAGTTGCTCCTCCACCGTATCGATTCCCTCAAGATCAGGCAATAATACACCTGTTTTATTGCGGCTGGTTACTAAAATTCCATACTTTTTCGGATCCAACTGGCATCGGTCAGTAACTTTTTCCAATGAAGACAGCAGATCCACAGAAATAGTTAAATCCCCTAATTCGTCGATGGTAATAGGTGGAAAGCGCGGGTCTTTCGTGCTGGCGCTAATTGCATTTTGCGCAATTTCTTCCGCCAGATTGTTTTTGTTTGGCTCTATAGTCCCGATACAACCTCTTAGCCGTCCATGCTTTTTTATTGAGACGAACACCCCTCCTTTCCCTAACAGTTCTTTGGTGAGCTCCTTGTTTGCAGGAGGAATTACTCCCTCAGTTATGTAGGTTCGAATGACATCTTTTGCCAATATTATTATTGGGTGGATCGATCTCATGATTAAAAGGGTTTATCGTTTATTTTAATGAACCATAAACCTCTAAAAAAGAGCAAATAATAAATGGTTTTTATAAAAAAACAATGGCAATGGATGGGGCAAGAAATGATAAATTTGGATCTTAGTTTTTTCTGGCTATTATATGGTCTGCCAAGGACAAAATGGCGACAAGATACGGGGAATCGTCAAAAATTTCCATTTCTTTTTTAGCTTCTTCAACATAGTTCTTTGCTTTTCCCATTGCATATTCTATTGTGTTATGATGCTCCATCATCTCCACTAAAGTTTTCAATTTACCCATATAGTTATTGTGAGAAAAAATCAAGTTTTGTATTTTTATTTTTTCATCCGCGGAAACCTTTTGAAAAAGGGTTATAAGCGGAAGGGTTATTTTTTTTCTTTGAAAATCCAGACCTATGGTTTTCCCAAGCTTTTCTTGATCGCCTGTATAGTCCAAAACATCGTCTATCAACTGGTAAGCGATCCCAATTTTCAAGCCAAAATTCGTAAGGGCTTTTTCTTTATCAGTGGAGATGTTCCCCAAAATCGCGCCAATCTTGCAGCTAACTGAAATAAGGGAAGCCGTTTTCTTGTATATAATATCCATATATTCTTCCTCGGTGATATCAAAATTTCCTTTTGTTACCAACCCAATTATCTCTCCTTCCGCCAGTTCTTGAGAGGCAAAGGATATGGATTGGGTAATCCTGGAATCATCACCTAAAGCTAAAAGAGATAAGGATTTAGAAAACAAATAATCGCCAACCAGAACAGACGCTTCGTTGCCCCATTTTTTGTTCACTGAAGGATTTCCTCGCCGAATTAGGGCTTCATCCACCACATCATCGTGCAATAACGTGGCCACATGAATTAATTCCACAATACATGAGTTTAAAATATGCCTGTCACCATTGGAGTACCCGCTTAATTTGGAGCTTAAAACCAATAGCATGGGTCGAAATTTCTTTCCACCCGCCCCAATTAAATAATTGGCAATAGTGGGAATCAATAGGACATCGGACTGAAAATTGCGAGAGATTAATTTTTCTATTTTCTTCAGGTCTTCACCAATAAAATCCCGAATTCCATCAAAAGTCATTAGAGTCTTTTTTATTTTCATTTTTGGTCAGGTAGTCTCCATTTAGGGCGTGCCGATGATTTCCCTCACAAACAGGAAGGTAATTTGGGCTTCCCTTTCTTACTTGTGAAAAGGGATTATCGACTTTCAGGTTAAATTAAATCCATTGTTTATGTCAAGAAATTAAAATGCAGCCTACCTTTCCACAATAACTCCTTGAACCTCTTTTTCTTGTAGTTTTTTCAACATAGAAATGGCGCTATCCCTTGTATTAAAATTTCCAACCCGAACCTCATGAAATGAAGTTGGAGTTTTTTTTTGAATAATTTTTCCTTTTATACCTTTCTTTGTTACTTGTTTTTTTAACCTTTCAGCTTCTTTTAGAAAAACAAATGACTGGCTAATAACCTGATATCCCTTTTCTGTTTTTTGAGCATCCCATGTTACTTCTAGGTCTTTAATTTTTCCCATAATGATTTTTAAATTTTTCTGGTTTTTTTCTGGATTTATAGCAACAAAAAATTTTTTAGCTAACCCCTTTTCTCTTCCACGAGTGGATTGCAAACCTTTACGGAGAAGATCCTTTTGTATTATATCAGCGCTCTCAGACAAAATGGTGGATGCGACCTTAACATAAAAAACTTTTTGTTTTTCTGAATTCTTTTCTGATATTTTTTTTTGGCTCTGAATTTGTGTAGGGACTTCATGCTTTTTTATAATAATTTGATCTTTTGTTTTGTCTGGAGTTAGCACAGGCAGAGTATTTTTCTTTTGTTCATTTTTCGGGGGAGGCGACTCATTCTTAAGCGCCTTGTTGTCTAAATTGTTAAAAAGTAACGTAATTAAAGAATACTTAAGGACTGATATTCTTTCTATATCAAGATGAAAGGTAAGATAAGAAGTTAGAAGCAGGATTGAAAGCAAAAAAATCTTTGCGCGCCGATGAGAAATACTTTTTCTTATAGATTTTTGCCTGTATAGCATGCCATGGCCCGGTTTTAATAAATTTATTTCAATCATATATTTTGCGGGAAGCAGGCAATGGTTATCGTCGCCTTTGGGACCAATATTGGAGATAACTTATTTTTTTTCTTTTTCTTTTTTTGATTTGCTAATTATTTTTTCAGCCAAATGGCTAGGCACTTCTTCAAAATGAGAAAACTCCATGGTAAAGTTTCCTCTTCCCCCAGTTAATGATCTTAAATCAGGAGCGTATTTTAGAACATCTGCCATTGGCACATTTGCTTTGATGGTTTGATTCCCGCCTGTGGGGGTCACTCCCATTACTTTGCCTCTTCTGGCATTTAAATCTCCTATAACATCTCCCATCATTTCTCCAGGGACAGTAACCTCCATACTCATAATCGGTTCTAATAGAACAGGGTTACATTCTGCAACGCCTTTTTTAAACCCCATTGAAGCGGCAATTTTGAAGGCCATATCAGAAGAATCTACGTCATGAAAAGAGCCATCATATAAAGTTACCTGGAAATCCACCATAGGATAGCCAGCTAATACTCCTAAATTCATAGCTTCTATAATTCCCTTTTCAACAGAGGGAATGTATTGTTTGGGGATTGCTCCCCCAACTATTTTATTTATAAATTTAAATCCGCTACCGTGAGGCAAAGGCGCCAATTCCAGCCAAGTATCACCGTACTGGCCTCGGCCTCCTGACTGTTTTTTATATTTCCCCTGAACCTTTGTCGTTCCTCGAATAGTTTCTTGGTAAGGCACCTTTGGGGTTTTAACCTCTACATCAACCCCAAATTTTCTTTGCAGCCTGGCAACAATAATTTCAAGATGAACCTGCCCCATGCCTGAAATGATTAATTCATTTGTCTGAAGATCGCGACTTATCTGAAGGGTGGAGTCTTCTAGCATCAACCGGTGCAAAGAAACGCTCAGCTTTTCTTCATCCTGCTTATTCTTAGGAACAATGGCCAAAGAGATAACAGGATGCGGGAACTTGATGGGATCAAAGATAATTATGTCTTTGCTATCTGAAAAAGTATCTCCCGTTCCCGTATTTTTTAGCTTTGCCACCACGCCAAAATCTCCAGCGGAAATGCTTGGGACCAAAGTTTGCTTTTTGCCCTGAAGACAGAATAGATTGCCCAATTTTTCTTTTGATTGCTTAGAGCTGTTCAAAACAACGCTATCAGATTTTAAAATACCCGAATATGTTCTAAAAAGAGTTAACTGACCAGCATAGGGGTCTGCAATGGTTTTGAAAATCAAGGCAGATAATGGTTCTTCCGGAGAGCTTTGCCTAATAATTTCCTTTTGAGAGGGGTCTTTTCCTTTAACGGGGGGTTTATTAATTGGGGAGGGTAAATATTCGACAATGTAATCCATCAGAGAGGTTGTGCCGCAATTATTGGTGGCTGAGCCGCATAATACTGGAATAATTTTTCCATTATTAATGCCTTCTTTTAATCCTTTTTTGATCTCCTCTTCAGTAAGGCTTCCAGTATCCAAATACTTTTCTGTAAGCTCATCAGTAGCCTCAGCAGATGCCTCAATTAGATCCTCGCGGTGTTGATTCACTTTCTCTTGGAGATGAGAAGGAATTTCTCCCTCTGTCATTTTACCGCTTTGATCTTTTGAAAAGGTGTAACTTTTCATCTTGATTAAATCCACTATCCCATTAAAATGTTCACCCGCTCCAATAGGAATTTGAAACTTTACTGGTTTTTTCTTAAAAGTTTTCTCAATATCATCAATTACCCTTACAAGATTGGCTTGATCATGATCCATTTTATTAACAAATACTATTCGGGGTAGGTTGTTTTCGTCGGCCCATTTCCAAACCTTTTCGGTAATTATCTGGACCCCGTCGTCAGCCGCAATTACCACAATAGCTGCATCCATAATGCGCATGGATGCCTCCGTCTCAGCAATGAAATTTGCGTAACCAGGGGTGTCTATAATGTTTATTTTGTGGTTATTCCACTCAGAGAAAGCCAGGGAGGTATTAATAGTAATGCTCCTTTTGATTTCATCAGGATCAAAATCCATGACTGAGGACACATCGCCCACTTTTCCCAACCTGTCCGTGGCTCCGCTAGCAAAGAGTATTGCTTCCGCAAGGGAAGTTTTGCCTGCATCGCCATGGGCGACTATACCTACATTTCTTATCTGCTCGATATTATACTGTTTCATTTAACTCTCATTAATAAAGAACATTTTTGTATCACTTTTGTTTTTTTTTGTCAAGACAGCTTGTTACCCTTTTAATTTAATGTGTTGCATTAAAGATAACCTGAGCTAATAAAAACCTTTCCTGGTTTTTTTATAAGACCTTACAGACTTTTTCCAAGCATGCCAACATATCTTTTTCATAGTTGCATATGTCTTTTCAAACCTTTATGCAATTTGATAGTATTTCAAAGAAAATGAGGGATTATTTTTCTCCTCTCAAAAAGTTTGAACTGAAAAAATTAAAAGCTGCGAATATTAGGTTTATAAGTTTGATTGGTGATAATGATTTATATAAATATGAAACAAAATTTAGGATTTTTTTTATTTTATTAACTAAAAAGAAATTTTCCATACCACATAAAAAATAAACCAATAACTAAGCTTAAAAGATTAAAATATTTTCTTGGGTTGTGTTGATGCACTAGTGGCAAAAGATCACTGGTTGCAATATATAAAAAAGTCCCTGAAGATATCCCAATAGCCCATGCCAGGATAAATTCATTCATTTCTTTTAGAACAAAATAAGAAATAAGAGCTCCCACCGGTGTGGCCAAAGCAAGGATAATAATTAATTGAATGATCTTCTTCTTTTTGTATTCTCCCTGAATCAGGATACCCGTTAGAGATAACGCTGAAGGGAATTTATGAACGACAATAGCCACAAACACCATGAAACCAATATCTTGCATTATAAAGCCGGCTCCCATTGATAATCCCTCAAGCAAACTATGGAAGGATATGCCCAAAAAGGCCGACATCCCAATGGTATGGAAATCACAAATTTCCTCCTCACAGGCATGCACCATTACAAATTTTTCAAGTATATAAATAATAAAAAAACCAACCATTATGGGTATTCCAATGTCTTTTCCCAATGGCAGAATAGTTTCAGGCAACATGTGAAAAAAACATGCTCCAAACAAAACTCCTGCCCCAAAGCTAATTATAAGCCTAATAAAATTTTTTGACCGTTTTCTAATTAACGGGAGTAATCCGCCAAAAGTGGAAACTAAAAATATAATCGTAAGGTAAATTATCAATAAAAAAAGGCTACTTTTCATAATTTAAACAAAAAAATATTGAAATTTTTTTTAAAAGACTTATATTATTATATAGGCAGGTTAACATAATTAGGGGACTGAGATGCCGCCATGTTAAATGATGACAGGATGCAGAGGGGTTAACCCTCTAAGAGAAGTTTTGAAACCTCAAAAGAACCCGTAATAATATGGGTGGGGGGAAGATATATGCGTCCCCCAAAGAAAAAAGGAATGCGGCAACAAAAAGTTGCCGCTTTTTTTTTCTTGCATTTATTATTTTTTCAACCTCATTTCCCAAGTTTAAATTCTTGCCAAAGTTAACGGAAGCGTGCCCCCAAATCGCCTAAAATATTTCAAATAAACGGATTTTGTAATGATTCCAATTTGATTTACCCCGTTAGAGAAAGCCACCGAATCCTGTCGGTGGCTTTCTCTAACAGGGTTTACCTCATAAACGGTTTTAAAATGAAAATATCAGATCCGTTCCACAACAATAGGATAGTATTGATTAGACTTTTCAAGCCTCTTGTTGTATTTTCTCAAACCCAGGATCGCAATTCCCATTCCAAAAGTTGCGCCTATAATAGAATAGAGATCCACGTAATCATTGTACCCATTCGTATTGGCAACATATGATCCTATAATCCCGCCGCATAAAAGCCCAAGAAGGGGGAAAACAAATATAATAATAGAGGCCTTTACTAAATTTTTAGATTCCAAATTAATTTTTACTTTCTGTCCTACTCTTAAACCCAAAGGATCCAATGCGGTAATAATTTTCTCTCTTATTTGGCTTGATTCTCCATCAGGGCATGAAGATTTTGCGCCACACGCTCCACATTCTTTTTGCTTATCCACACGCACATCAACAGTATGATTAAAAACCTTCACAACCTCGCCTATTTCTGTATGGTCCATATTATTTGTTCCTATTCCATTTGCGAGGGATGACCCGCGCAGCCATGATTTTTAGGCGGCTGAATTTTATCAAGAGCATCAAAACGTCCTTCAATTTTTAACTGATTAAAGATTTTACTCCATATACATTCCACGGTCCTATTTACTTCACATTTGCCATAAATAGAACCGCCACAAGGACCGTTCATTAGGCTTTTAGGGCATCTTGTAATCGGGCAAATGCCGCCGAAATCATTGATGACGCAATCACCACATGCGGAGCACTTTTCATAAAAGCGCATTTGTCGTCTTGAATTACCTATAAAAAGAGAATCACACCCTGAAAATACTTTCTTTTCAGTTGATTCACGGACAGCCTGAGCTCCAGAACCACAAGCTAAAACCAGAATAACATCAGACATATCTATGTGCTTTCTATGTTGTCTTAGTATTCGAGCGGTATCCAACTCGTGGCAGGGGGCTTTGCCGATGACAATTCCGGTAATATTTTTACCCTCTTTAATTAATTTATCCCGCATTTCTTTTGCCTGGTCTTCTCCACCTGTGCGGCATAGGGTCGCGCAATCACCACAACCAAGGATGAAAATAGAATTGCAGCCAACAAGATAATTTAAAAGATCATCGAATTTTTTTTGTTTGGTTATTATCACTTATTTAGGTAATGACAAGAAAAAACCGTTAAGTATGGCAGAAGATCGAGAAAGATACATAGAGCAAAAGAACCTTACAAATTAACAGAGCTTATTTTACCATATTATACAATCTATTAACATCTGAAGTTTCCACAACAAAACGCATATTGTGCTCTGTTCTTTGGCTTCAGCAAGGGAAACATGTTATTACCTTAATCTTGCATAATGGGTTTTTAAAACTAAAATTACTACTTGTTTGTTTTGGTATTATCGAACCTTCCGGAGAAAACAATTAAAAATGATCTTAACTCAATGGGGCAACTCTAATGGTATTTTAATTTATTTAAAAATGTAGCTCTTAGAGGCGCAAGATTTCACCTGATCTGCTCAGTTATCAAACGCTTGGCGCCCTGGGCCAACAAACTTTTGCGCGTAAAATTAAGGTATTGATGGGAAATTATTTCTTATAAACTACCATTTTTTCAACACCCCCTGGGTAAATTTCATTCGGTCCGCCAGATTTAGGGATATCAGGAACCCCTCTCATGTTTGTCCCCTCAACCAGAGTGGAACGCTTTTCAGGTTAAATAAAAACAGGTTGATATATGCATTGGATGAGGTTAGGATGTACCTGTACAAACTGAAAAGAAAAATCCAATAAACCATTTTTTGATTTTTTAGGTATTTATGGAACCTTTTAAGCCCAATCTTTGTAAACATTTATGTCAAAAAGAGTAGTTATTACTGGCATTGGCATTGTGTCTCCAGTCGGCTCCGGCAAAGATGATTTTTGGAAAGCAGCCCTTGCCGGAAAATGTGGAGTAAGACGAATAACTTCCTTTGATATCTCAAACTATAGGTCGCAAGTTGCAGCTGAAACGCCGAACTTTGATCTCCATGATTATTTTCCCGATCAAAAGCCCAATAGGCTGGATCGATTTGCCCAGTTTAGCTTGGCTGCCACAAAGATGGCGATTGAGGATTCCGGACTTAATTTAACTTCAAAAGATCCATATCAAGTGGGTGTTTGCATGGGATCCGGAATGGGCGGCATGGTTATGGGTGAACCCCAACTTACAGACTTAATCCACACAGGTCTTCCAGGAAAAGTTAACCCAAATTTTATTCCTATAGTTACACCAAACTCGGCATCAGGGCAAATAGCGATAAATTTTAATGTAAAAGGGCCAAATATCACCATATCCACCGCCTGTTCTTCCAGCGCTCACGCTATTGGCCATGCAGTTGATTTAATTCGTTGGGGAAAAGCGGAGGTCATGATTGCGGGCGGCGGTGAGTCTTGCATTACCCCTGCAGTTTTTGCGGGTTTTTGCTCATTACGCACTCTTTCAACACACTTTAATGACCGGCCTGAAAGGGCATTTAGGCCCTTCGATAGACAAAGAGATGGTTTTGTCATGGGCGAGGGAGCAGGGGTGCTAATTATTGAATCTCTTGAGCATGCCCTGAAAAGGAAAGTTCAAATTTACGCGGAGATTGTGGGTTATGCTTCCACAAGTGAGGCATCTCACATGGTGATACCGGAACAAAGCGGGAAAGAAATGGTTAAAACAATGGAATTGGCCCTGGCCGACGCCAAGGTCCCCCTGGAGGATGTGGATTACATCAATGCCCATGCCACATCCACACCAATTGGGGACCCCGTTGAGATAAAGGCCATTAAGCTTCTCTTTAGGCATCATGCTCATAAAATTGTAATCAACGCCACCAAGGCGGTGGTTGGCCACACCATTGGGGCTGCGGGAGCTATTGCCGCTATCGTTTGCGCGTTGAGCATCAAAACAGGTTTAATTCATCCAAACATCAATTATGAAGACCCAGATCCAGCCTGCGCCATGGATTTGATTCTCCAAAAAGTGGTAGAGAAGAAGATCAAGGCGGCCCTGTTAAACTCATTTGGTTTTGGAAGCAACAATGCAACTCTAGTTTTTCGGAGGTATGAATAATCTATGATACAAAAAAGTGAGATTGAAACAAAAATTAAATCGGCCCTTTCCGGTTTCCTTAAAGTTGAGCCTTCAAAGATTAAAGGGAATTCCCTGCTAAGAGAAGAACTTGGGCTCGATTCCATGGATACTATTGAACTTGTTTTTGAGTTAGAAGATAATTTTAATATCCAAATTTCCGATGATGACATCATGGGATTTAAAACCATGGATGATGTGGTTGAGTATATCGTAAAAATGACAAATGAAAATAAATAAGATTACCAGGGAATGGTAAATCTATAACCTATAAAGCCAGGCTATTATGAAAGCAGATTTAAATGAATTAGCCCGACTGGTTAACGGCAAAGTAACGGGAAACACCAAAACAGAGATTACAGGCGTATCTGAAATAAAAAATGCCAAAAAAGGCGATATTGTATTCATTTCTAGCCCGAAATATGCCGAAGAAATTGGACAAACAAAAGCCTCGGCTATTCTGATTAAGAGCCCCCTTGAAAATTGCTCTGTCCCAATGCTATGTCAAGACAATCCCCTATATGCTTTTAGTCGCATCCTTTCTTTTTTTTATGCCAAACCATACGCGCCTAAAGGTGTCCATCCCCAGGCGATTATAGGCAAGGATACCATCCTTGGCAAAGATCTATCCATCTATCCATTGGCCACCATTGGAGATCGAACGAAGATTGGCGACAGGGTTTCGATTTTCCCGGGAGCTTACATTGGAGATGATTCCGAAATAGAGGAAGATTGCGTCATTTACCCCAACGTATCTATTTTAGGAAAAATTTTCATTGGGAAGCGCGTTATTATTCACAGCGGAACAGTGATAGGGAGCGACGGCTATGGATACGTGCCATATAATGGGAGGCATCACAAAATCCCGCAGGTGGGAGAAGTACATATCGAAGATGATGTGGAAATTGGCTCTAATGTTTCCATTGACCGCGCAACACTGGGAAAAACAATAATAAAGCGCGGAACCAAGATTGACAACCTTGTGCAAATTGCCCACAACGTAAAGATTGGAGAAGATTGTATTATTGTGGCCCAGTGTGGCATCTCCGGGAGTTCCAAGTTAGGGAAGAAGGTTATTCTAGCCGGACAAGTGGGAGTTACGGACCATGTCAATATTGGAGAAAATACTCTTGTGGGAGCTAGAACCGGGGTCTATAAAAATGTGGGCCCTAATCAGCAGATATTTGGAAACCCATTTTTGCCCTATGGAAAGTTTTTAAGAACTCAGGCCATAATTACACGTTTGCCGGAAATCAAGGAACAGCTTAAAGCCTATGAGAAACGGCTTACTGATCTGGAAACCAAGTTATCCAAAAAAACATTCAATTCCTAACTTGCCACTCATTTTAGCGCCTTTTCTTTTTCTGTAATGCGACACTAATGCTTGCCAAATGGATTATAAACGTTTCAATCTCAGTTTTGTCCATTTTTTTAGGATGTATTTTATAATCATAGGATTTTAGGTAATGAACAATTCACTCAGAATAGGTCTACTCGGTTCTATAAGCATAATGATGATATCTTAGCGCCTGCGCCTGACTTAATTCCCTTAATCTTGCGCGCAAAAGTTAGCTGGGTTGCAAGGCATCAAGAGCTCCGACGTAGCGCCTTACTTCAAGCGCTTGATTACGCAGCAGATTCGGTGAAATCTTGCGCCCTTAGGTGATGGATTTTAAAAAAAATTAAAACACAATTAGGGTTGACCTATTGGGTTAAGATCATTATTAATTAATGATTTAGGAAGTCTCTCTGTTATCGTAACAAATAAGTATACATTTTCTTTTTAAAAATCCCTCATGCAAGATTCAGGTAATCCTTCATTTTTAAATTTGGATCCCGGTTATATCTACTCTTGCTTTTCAAAGGCATATTTAATAGAGTATTGAAAAATAATCAACATCAAATTTCCATGCTTTACGCTTTAATATTCAATAGGATAGAAATTTTATATTATATTCAAAACATGGGAAACGCAACCATTTTCCCCCATATTTAGTCTTTTAATATACCAATAGATGGAAAATATTACATGCTATAGGGGGTAATAGATAGAAACTGTTTCCATCTATCAACAAAGTTAAGCCGACCGCCTGCGGTCGGCTTAACTTGACTTCAGTGATTCAAAGATTATGAGGAGATAGTTTTTTAATATTGCAAAAAAAAGTTCAGTCAAAGGATTTAAAATATAATTCCAAATAAGGAGAACTTGTATGGGACACAACCATGATCATAATCACGGGGATTTAAAAGGGAAAAAATTAGGTTTTTCTATCCTGTTGAATATTCTTATTACGATTGCTCAAGTGATAGGCGGCTTGATCTCAGGAAGCCTTTCTTTGCTCTCAGACGCCTTACATAACTTCAGCGATGTCATCGCCCTGATAATTAGTTATATTGCTGACAAACTAACCCAGAAAGAATTTACCCAAGAGCAGACCTTTGGTTATAAACGCGCTGAAGTCATTGCAGCCTTAATCAATGCGGCAAGCCTAATTGCCATTGCCTTGATACTGGCGAAAGAAGCCATCACCCGATTCCACGAGCCGGTTGAAATTGAATCTTTCCTGGTCATTGCGCTAGCTGCGTTCAGTATTCTTGTGAATGGAGGGAGTGTTCTCTTGCTGAAAAAGGATTCTGAGGAGAACATGAATATGAAGTCGGCCTATTTGCATTTGCTTTCTGATATGATTTCTTCGGTGGCTGTGCTGGCTGGAGGGATTGGAATGTATTATCTACAAATTTTCTGGATTGATAGTGTCTTGTCCATTATGATTGCGGTTTATCTGGTCTATTCCTCGTTTGGACTATTAGTCAAAACGTTAAGAGTCTTAATGCATTTTGTTCCTTCAGACCTTGATTTGATGGCGATTAAAGACGACATCTTACAAATTCCCTCTATTGAAAATATTCACCACATTCATGCATGGCAACTCAATGACAAGGAAGTTCACTTTGAGGCGCATATTGATTTTAAAGAAGATCTATGTTTGAGCAAAGTATGCGAAATTACCGATCAGATCAAGAACTTACTGAAAGACAAATTTCAGATTGAGCATATTGTGCTACAGTCAGAATTTGGAGTTGTGGATACTAAACACCTTGTGGTAGATGAACGGTAGAATTTATGAGGGTGGTCACAGAATCGGGTAAAGGGGAGTGTTTAGCTTCCCCTCCTCACACCACCCCGGCAAGCGGGTCCGCACCGGGCGATTCATGAAGACTGTCTGAAGCAAAATCTGACAGCGAAATAAGAAAGGGTGTTCCGATTCTTATTTAAGGCTAGTTTTCCTATTG
>Ga0255058_10000997_pt1 | contig 16267 bp, 11 predicted proteins | sample Cases_109_9_MG_FD_188637 | JGI IMG/M metagenome (GOLD analysis project Ga0255058, IMG submission 188637) | Seawater microbial communities from Amundsen Gulf, Northwest Territories, Canada - Cases_109_9 | ecosystem: Environmental > Aquatic > Marine > Gulf | place: Canada: Northwest Territories... | reverse complement strand
TGCTCGGTCAGATCGTCGGGTATGCTCGATCGCCGATCGCCGGACTCGTATACACGCTGAACGGGCTGCTGTCGCAGTTCGTTCGGACTATGGATGCGGTGCGTGCACAACGCGAACAAAGCGAGCCCGCGCCAACGGAACAGGCCGCAACGGTCGAAGAACAGGCCGCAACGGTCGAAGAACAGACGCCGGTCGAAGACGTCGCGGTGGCAGAACAAGAGGTACCCGCGGAGGAAGAGGGAACTCCGCCGGCTGATGTTGAACAACCAGACCCGGAAAGCTAGCAAGGCATTCACCGTAACCCGTTAAGGAGAGCAGGATGGCCAAAGCGACTCTAAAGAAGGATGAGATTCTCGAGGCGATCGGCAACATGTCGGTTCTCGAGTTGGCCGAGATGGTCAAGGACATGGAGGACAAATTCGGTGTTACGGCGGCTGCACCGGTTGCGGTTGCGCCCGCCGCCGGTGGTGCTGCCGCTTCAGAAGCAGAGGAAGAGAAGGACTCTTTCGATGTCGTCCTGACAGCGGCTGGTGACAAGAAGATTCAGGTTATCAAGGTGGTCCGCGAGCTGACTTCACTGGGCCTCAAAGAGGCCAAGGACTTGGTCGACGGCGCCCCCAATCCGATCAAGGAAGATGTGACCAAGGCGGAAGCCGAGGAGGTCCAGAAGAAGATCGAAGAGGCTGGCGGGTCGGTCGAACTCAAGTAGACGAAGGACTTTTTTCTAGTCAGCCCAGCGAAAAGGAGTCGCATTTGAGCCCCAAGACGCTCGAGAAGCAACACTCGTTCGCCAAACTCGGCGAATCGTTGGATATGCCCGACCTGCTGGCGGTCCAGAAGGAGTCGTTCGCCAAGCTTCTTCAGGCCGACGTGGCGCCCAATAAGCGGGTAGCCGACGGACTCCAGGCTGTTTTTCAAGACGTCTTTCCGATCACCGACGTCAAGGAGAACTACTCGCTGGAGTTTGTCCAGTACTCGATCGGTGACTCGAAATACACCGTTGAAGAGTGCCAGGAGCGTGACATGACGTCCGCTGCGCCCCTGAAGGCCACGCTTAGGCTGGTCATGAAGGAGGAGGTGGAGGGCGAGAAGAAGATCAAGGCGGTGACCGAGAAGGAAGTCTTTTTGGGTGAGGTCCCTCTGCTTACCGAGCTTGGAACTTTCGTCATAAACGGGGCCGAGCGGGTGATTGTCAGCCAGCTCCATCGTTCACCCGGCGTCGTTTTCGAGGAGAACATCCATCCCAACGGGCAGAAGATCTATAGCGCCCGGATCATCCCGTTCCGTGGATCGTGGGTTGAGTTCAACGTCGACATTCACGACGTGATCAACGTGCACATCGACAAGAAGAAAAAGTTCCCGGTCACGGCGCTGCTGCGCGCATTCGGCTACGAAACCAACGAGGAGATTCTCAAGCTCTTCTACAAAAAGAAGAACGTTGACATCTCCGATACCAAAGACCGCGAACGGAGACACGACTTGTTGGGTGCTCCGCTAGCGGGCGACATCATCGACAAGAAGACCGGCGAGGTCCTGTTCGAGGCCAATACGGAGATCAACGCGGACGTCTATAAGATCCTTCGTAAGAAGGGAATAAAGAAATTCGCGATCTACGCGAGTGAGCTAGGGCTGCCGCGGGCGGAAGCGCATCTGATCGCAAACACGCTTCGGAAAGATCCCACTACCGATCAGAACGACGCTTTACAGAAGATCTACAGCCTCATGCGATCGGGCGATGCGCCAAATCTGACGATTGCTCGCGAACACCTCGAGCGTTTGTTCTTCGACCCCAAGCGCTACGACTTGGGCCGCGTTGGACGTTACAAGCTCAACCAGCGGCTGGAGATCGACGACGCGGCCGACGTGACGGTTCTCAGGCGTGAGGACTTTGTCGAGATCGTCAAGTACTTGATCCAGTTGAGAAACAGCGTTGGCTACGTTGACGACATCGATCACTTGGGTAACCGTCGTGTGCGATCGATAGGCGAGCTAATCGCTAATCAATTCTCGCTCGGCCTGTCGCGTATGGCGCGGCTCGTGCGGGAGCGGATGACAACGCAGGATCCTGAGAAGATGTCGCTCGATGACCTGGTGAACGCGCGAACGGTGAGCGCGGTTATCAACGCTTTCTTCGGCTCGAGCCAGTTGTCGCAGTTCATGGACCAGACGAACCCGTTGGCTGAGATGACCCACAAACGGCGCTTGTCGGCGCTGGGACCTGGCGGCCTGACACGCGAGCGGGCTGGTTTCGAAGTGCGCGATGTTCACTACTCCCACTACGGCCGGATGTGCCCGATCGAGACGCCGGAGGGGCCGAACATCGGTCTCATCACGAGCCTGTCGACCTACGCGCGGATCAACGATCTCGGCTTCATTGAGACCCCGTACCGAAAAGTTGTCAAGGGCAGGGTTACAGACCAGATCATCTATCTGTCTGCGAGCGAAGAGGACCATTACGTAATCGCCCAGGCGAACGCCGAACTCGATAGCAACGGGCGGTTTAAGAACGACTACGTCTTGTGCCGAAAGCGGGGGGACTTTCCACTGATGAACCCGACCGAAATCGACTTCATGGACGTCTCACCGGAGCAGCTGGTTTCGATCGCGGCGGCATTGATTCCGTTCCTCGACCATGACGACGCCAACCGCGCGCTGATGGGCTCGAACATGCAACGACAAGCGGTGCCGCTGCTGGAGCCGCAGGCGCCGGTCGTCGGAACCGGGCTCGAGAATCGGGTGGCGATCGACTCCGGCGCAGTAGTGATCGCGCTGCGTGACGGCGTGGTCGAGAGCGTCACTTCAGACCGGATCATCGTACGACGCAAGGGCAAGAGCGGCCCCGCAGACGGCAACGGCAAAATAGATTTCGCCAACGCAGATATCTACGAGCTCATGAAATTCCGTCGTACCAACCAGGACACGTGCATCAACCAGCGTCCGATTGTGACTCGCGGAGCGACTGTGAAGGCGGGGCAGGTCCTCGCGGATGGGGCCGCCACTTCGGGGGGCCGGCTGGCGCTGGGTGTCAACACGCTGGTGGCGTTCATGCCTTGGTACGGCAGCAATTTCGAAGATGCCATCATCCTAAGCGAGAAGCTTGTCAAGGACGACACCTTTACCTCCGTCCACATCCAGGAACTTGAGCTCCACGTTCGAGATACCAAGCGCGGCCAGGAAGAGATCACGCGCGAGATTCCCAACGTCGCCGAGGAAGCACTGGTCAACCTGGATGATCGCGGGATCGTTCGGATTGGGGCGTCGATCAAGCCGGGTGACATCTTGGTAGGAAAAGTCAGTCCCAAGGGGGAAAAGGAGCTGTCCCCCGAGGAGCGGCTGTTGACCGCGATCTTCGGTGAGAAAGCCAAGGATGTTAAGGACACCTCGCTCAAGGCATCGCCGGGGTTGGAAGGCGTGGTCATTGACGCCAAGGTCTTCAGCCGCGACGAGAACGATCCGCTGACGGAACGCGACAAGCAGCTCGAGATCGATCGCGCCAAGCGCTACGAGGAACGCGAGGTGGCCAAGGTAACGGCCAGCCGCAACGAGCAGTTGTCAGAGATCCTCAAGGGTGCAACGGTTCAGTCGCTCAAGTATGGCAAGAGTGAACATCAGAACATCTTCAAGATCGGCACCAAGCTGAAGGCAAAAGACGTCGAAGAACTGAACCTGTCGACGATCGAATGGCGCACCGCCGAGCTCAAGGAGAAAAAAGCAAACCAACAGTTGCAAGAAGTCGTTGCCGCGGTGAAGGAAAAGGCCGACAACATTCGCGAAAGAACCGTCGAGCGCATCGAGAAGATCCACCAACGCGACGATTTACCGCCTGGCGTAGTGCAACTGGTCAAGGTGTACGTGGCTCAGAAGCGCAAGGTCTCCGTCGGTGACAAGATGGCTGGGCGGCACGGGAACAAGGGTATCGTGGCGCGTGTCGTACCGGAGGAAGACATGCCCTTCTTGCCAGATGGTACGCCGGTCCAGATCGTGCTCAACCCGCTTGGCGTACCGAGCCGCATGAACGTGGGCCAGGTTCTAGAGACGCATCTCGGTTGGGCGGCCAAGACGCTCGGGTTCACAATCGAGACGCCAGTCTTCCACGGCGCCACCGAGGCAGAGATCGATCAGTGGCTCGAAAAAGCCGGCCTACCCTGGGGTGGCAAGACCAAGCTCTTCGACGGGACAACCGGCAAGCCGTTCGATCACGAGGTGACGGTTGGATACATCTATATGCTCAAGCTGTCGCACCTCGTCGATGACAAGATCCACGCTCGTTCAATCGGGCCGTACTCGCTCGTAACGCAGCAGCCGTTGGCCGGGAAGGCACAGTTCGGAGGTCAGCGGTTCGGCGAAATGGAGGTGTGGGCACTTGAGGCGTACGGTGCCGCGCATACGCTTCAAGAGATGCTGACCGTCAAATCGGACGACGTGCAAGGTCGCTCGCGCGTCTACGAAGCCATCGTAAAGGGCGACAACCTGCCCGAGCCTGGCGTCCCGGAGTCATTCCGAGTGCTGGTCAAAGAGCTGCAGAGCCTCGGACTATCGGTGGAGCTGGGCCGGAACGATGAAGAGTGAAGCGGCGATATCAGAATCATATTCCGCATGGATGTCAGTCGGTAGAGGAGGCGCCAAGACGTGATTGAGTTTCGGACGCAGCGTGATGATCGAGCGACGAACTTCGAGTACATCTCCGTGGGGATCGCATCGCCCGAGCAGATTCGGGACTGGTCCTACGGTGAGGTCACGAAGCCAGAGACGATCAACTACCGTTCGTTCAAGCCCGAGAAGGACGGTCTTTTCTGCGAGAAGATCTTTGGTCCAGTCAAGGACTGGGAATGCCACTGCGGAAAGTACAAGCGCATCCGCTACCGAGGGGTGATTTGCGACCGCTGTGGAGTGGAGGTGACGCTATCCAAGGTGCGTCGAGAGCGGATGGGGCACATCGAGCTAGCGGTTCCGGTGGCTCACATCTGGTTCTTCAAAACGTTGCCGAGCCGGATGGGGTATCTGCTCGACCTGACCCTCCGCGATCTCGAGAAGGTGATCTACTACGCCAATTACGTGGTGATCGAGCCAGGTAAGACCGAGTTCGAAAAGAGACAGCTGCTCACCGAAGACGAATACCTCGACGCGTTGGAGCAAGGGGCCGAGGGTTTCGTCGCCAAGATTGGTGCTGAAGCGGTGCGTGATCTGCTGGCGGAGATCGACATCGAGGATCTGTCCGAAGAGCTCCGTGCGCGAGCAAAGATCGAGACGTCCATCCACCGCAAGAAGAACATTCTCAAGCGGCTCAAGGTGATCGAGGCATTGCGCCAGTCTCAGAACCGGCCTGAGTGGATGATCATGACGGTTATTCCGGTAATCCCGCCGGATCTGAGGCCACTAGTTCCGCTCGAGGGCGGCCGTTTTGCGACGTCGGATCTCAACGACCTCTATCGGCGGGTGATCAACCGCAACAACCGCCTCAAGAAGTTGATCGAAATGCGGGCGCCAGAGGTAATCCTGCGCAACGAGAAGCGGATGCTGCAGGAGGCGGTTGATGCGTTGTTCGACAATGGCCGTCGGTCGCGGGCAGTGCGCGGTCGCGGTAAGCGACCGCTCAAGTCTCTCTCCGACATGCTCAAGGGTAAGCAGGGGCGATTCCGCCAAAACTTGCTCGGGAAGCGCGTCGACTACTCAGCTCGATCGGTCATCGTTGTCGGGCCAGAGCTGAAGCTCCACCAGTGCGGGATTCCGAAGACCATGGCGCTCGAGCTCTTCAAGCCGTTCATCATTCGCAAACTCGAGGAGAAGGGTCACGTCCAGACGGTGAAGAGCGCCAAGAAGATGGTGGAGGGCGAGGAGCCGGTAGTTTGGGACATCCTCGAAGAGGTGATCCGCGATCACCCGGTGCTCCTGAACCGCGCGCCGACGCTGCATCGACTTGGCATCCAAGCATTTGAGCCAATCCTGATCGAGGGCAAGGCGATCAAGATCCACCCGCTCGTCTGTCAGGCGTTCAATGCCGATTTCGACGGCGACCAGATGGCGGTGCACCTCCCGCTCTCGTACGAGTCGCAAATCGAGGCGCGCGTTCTCATGTTGTCGTCGAACAACATCCTGAAACCGGCGGACGGCAAACCGATCGCAAGCCCCAGCCAGGACATCGTTCTCGGGTGCTACTACCTCACGCACGAGCCCCAGGACTGGGATGCGACGCGTGAAGTGGCTGGGGAAGAAGTGCCTAACGTGAGGGTCTTTGCTTCCGACGATGAAGTCGACATGGCCTACGAGTCAGGAGTAGCGGGCCTTCACGACAAGATTCGGATCAAGAAGGACAACCGTTTGATCGACACGACGGTCGGGCGGATCATCTTCAATGGCATCGTGCCCCGTGGCGATGATGACGACATCCCGTTCATCAACAAGCAGATGTCGAAGGCTGCGCTCAACGACGTTGTCTCGATGGTCTACAACCGGGCTGGACTCAAGAAGTGCGTCGAGTTTCTGGACAACTTGAAGACGTTAGGGTTCAAGTACGCGACGTTGGCCGGTACGTCGGTGGGCATCAAAGATATGTTGATCCCGGATGCCAAGAAGGACATCCTGTCTGAGGCCGACCAGCAAGTCGAGAAGATTACCAGTCAGTACAAGAAGGGGATCATCACCGATGGTGAACGCTACAACAAGGTGATCGACGTTTGGACACACGCCAACACGGATGTGTCACAGGCGATGTTCGAAGGGCTCAAGAACCAGGCTGGGGGTTTCAACCCGATCTTCATGATGGCCGATTCGGGTTCGCGAGGCTCCCGCGACCAGATCCGCCAGCTTGCTGGAATGCGTGGCCTGATGGCGAAGCCACAGAAGAAGATCACCGGGCAGATCGGTGAGATCATCGAGAGTCCGATCAAGTCGAACTTCCGCGAAGGGCTGTCGGTGCTCGAGTACTTTATCTCGACACACGGTGCGCGGAAGGGTCTCGCCGATACCGCGCTCAAGACGGCTGACGCCGGATACTTGACTCGGCGCCTGGTCGACGTTGCTCAGGATGTGACGATCCTTGAGGAGGACTGCGGAACGATCCTCGGTCTCGACATCTCGGCCCTGAAGGAGGGTGAAGAGGTGATCGAACCCCTCGGCGATCGGATCGTGGGCTCCGTAGCGCTGGATGATGTCGTCGACCCCATTCAGGGAGACGTGCTCGTCGAAGCTGGAGATGAGATCTCGGATGAAGCCGCTCAGGCGATCGAGGACGCTGGCATCGAGAGCGTCCGAATTCGCTCCGTTCTGACATGTGAAGCTCGGCGTGGGCTGTGTCAGAAGTGTTACGGTCGAAACCTCGCGACGCTGAAGCCGGTGGATCCGGGCGAGGCGGTAGGAATCGTGGCCGCCCAGTCGATCGGTGAACCCGGCACTCAGTTGACCCTGAGGACGTTTCATATCGGCGGCACCGCCAGCCGGATCGCGGCCCAGTCGCGCAAGACGGCGGCGTACGCGGGCAAGGTGGAGTACGACCGGATCCAGACCGTCGAAACCCCCGACGGGGATCACATTGTAACCGGTCGTGAGGGTCAACTCCTCGCCAAGGACACCGAGGGCCGCCTTCGGAGCCGCCTTACTGTCCCGTACGGAGCATACATCCGAGTCGAGGATGGGCAGCAAATCGAGGACGGTGATCTTCTGTTCGAGTGGGACCCCTACTCAACACCGATCTTGACCGATATGGCTGGGAAGCTTGAGTTCCACGACATCGAGGAAGAGATCACCGTTCGAGAAGAGCTTGACGAGTCGACCGGTTTGAGGCAGCGCGTGATAGTGGAGGATCGCGTAAAAGCGCTGCACCCACGGATCACGATTCTCAACGCGAAGGGCAAGAAGGTCCGCGACTACATCATCCCCACTGGAGCTCACCTGCTGGTGCACGATCACGAAGAAGTGACCGCCGGTCAAACGATGGTCAAGATCTCGCGAGAGATTTACAAGACTCGCGACATCACCGGGGGCCTGCCCCGGGTCGCTGAGCTGTTCGAGGCTCGAAAGCCGAAGGACCCAGCGGTTATTACCGAAATCGACGGCCGCGTCGAGTTCGGGAAGATCGTGCGCGGCAATCGTCAGTTAATCGTCGTGCCCGACCAGGGTGACCCACACGAGTACCTGATCCCGCACGGCAAGCACCTTCGGGTTCACGAAGGCGATGTGGTGCGGGCGGGTGATCGGCTCAGCGAAGGCCCGGTCAACCCGCATGATATCTTGAAGATCAAGGGCCCCCGCGAAGTTCAGGAGTACCTGCTGAACGAGATCCAGGAGGTCTATCGGCTTCAGGGTGTCAAGGTCCATGACAAGCACATCGGCGTGATCGTGCGCCAGATGCTGCAGAAGGTACGGATCGCGGATCCTGGCGATACTGACCTGTTGGAAGACGAACACGTCGACAAGGTCACGTTCCGGCGCAGGAACGAGGAGATCCTGAAACTGGGTGGTGAACCCGCCACGTCCGAGCCCTTGCTCTTGGGGATTACCAAAGCGGCGTTAACCACGGAGTCGTTCATCTCTGCGGCCTCGTTCCAGGAAACGACCCGTGTGCTGACCGAAGCCGCGTTGTCGGGTCGCAAGGACGTGTTGGCCGGACTCAAAGAGAACATCATCATCGGCCACTTGATCCCAGCGGGTACCGGTCTGCTGCGGCACACTGCGGTCGAGTTCCCGCTGCCCAAACTCGAGGAGTTAGCGGCCGAGGCTGAAGCCGAGGCCGAAGCCGCCCGAGCGGCGGCGGCGGCGCGGGCAGCGGCCGAGATCGTCGAGGAGGAAAAAGTCGAGGCGCCCGCCGAGGCATAGAGTTCGCGCGGAGCGCAGAAATCGCCACACTCATCTCCGTACGATCTTGTGGGACAGGGGTTTACGCTGTTCAGCACGTTACCCGTCCCCCCTTGACGCTCCAGGGATTGCCGTTAACTTTGTAAGTCTCTGATTCTTTGAACCTTAGCCACAATTTCGACGCGCGCGACGCTCGGAATGAGCGCGCGATTTTTTCGGCTCCGAACAAGGGGCGGGAGACCCGACTGTGCCGACGATCAACCAATTGGTTCGCAGTGGTCGAAAGGCGGTCAAGCGCACGACTACTGCCCCAGCGCTGACTGATTGCCCGCAACGGCGGGGCGTGTGTACGCGTGTCTATACGACCACGCCGAAGAAGCCAAACTCAGCGCTCCGCAAGGTGGCCCGTGTCCGCCTCACGAACGGTTACGAAGTAACCGCGTATATCCCCGGTGAGGGGCACAATCTCCAGGAGCACTCGATCGTGCTGATCCGTGGTGGCCGTGTGAAGGACCTGCCGGGCGTCAGATACCACATCGTGCGCGGCACGTTGGATACCTCGGGCGTTGAAGATCGGAAACAGGGGCGTTCGAAGTACGGGGCAAAGCGGCGGAGTTAGGGTGAGCCGACGGACGCGAGCAGAGCGGCGGGAGATCGCCGGGGATCCCAAGTACGGTGATTCGACGGCGGCCAAGTTCGTCAACAACCTGATGATGGGCGGAAAGAAGAGCACCGCCGAGCAGATTTTCTACGGTGCGCTGGAAAATATCGAGGCCAAGACTGGGCAGCCCGGTCTCCAAGTTTTCCGCCAGGCGGTGACCAACGCGCGTCCACAACTTGAGGTCAAATCACGCCGGGTTGGCGGAGCTACGTACCAGGTTCCGACCGAGGTTCGGCCCGAGCGGCAAACCGCACTCGCCATGCGTTGGTTGATCGGGTTTGCACGCCAGCGTGGTGAGAAGACGATGAGCGAACGGCTGGCGAACGAGCTGGTCGCGGCCTCGAAGAGCGACGGCGCGACCATTCGACGCAAGGAGGAAGTGCATCGCATGGCGGAAGCCAATAAGGCATTCGCCCACTATCGCTGGTAAATAGACCGGCGCTGTTTGTCGGAAGGCGCTTACGGCCCGTTAACGGCCCGCTGGCGCGAGAAGAGAATCTATAGCCCCGGGCGGGAAAGTCCGAACATTCCGCGGCGGGTCCCAGAATAGACGAAGCATAAGTCGTGGCCGGAGGAAGACCAGCCTGGATCACAGTGTCTCTTCCGTGACAGCGGGAGCCACCCGAGGAACGAATCGAATGGAACGAAGGACACGACTCGAGAACTTGCGCAATATCGGCATCATGGCCCACATCGATGCTGGTAAGACGACGACCACCGAGCGCATCCTCTACTACACCGGACGAAGCCACAAAATCGGCGAGGTCCACGAGGGAACGGCGACGATGGACTGGATGGAGCAGGAGCAAGAACGCGGGATCACCATCACTTCCGCTGCCACAACTTGCTACTGGCGAGACCATCGCATCAACATCATCGATACGCCGGGTCACGTGGACTTTACCGCTGAGGTGGAGCGGAGCTTGCGCGTGTTGGACGGTGCTATCGCGCTTTTCTGCGCCGTCGGTGGGGTGGAGCCACAGTCGGAGACCGTTTGGAGGCAGGCGGATAAGTACGGCGTGCCCAGGATCGCTTTCGTGAACAAGATGGATCGCGTCGGCGCTGATTATATGGGCGCCGTAGGCATGATGCGTGATCGACTCGGTGCCAAGGCGCATCCGGTGCAGATACCGATGGGCGAGGGCGATCTGTTCACCGGAGTAATCGACCTAATCGACCGCAAGGCCCTGATCTGGGACGATGAGTCACTGGGAGCCACGTTCAGCGAGCACGCGGTGCCCGATGCATACACTGAGCAGGTCGAGACGCTGAGGCAGGAGTTGATCGAGGCTGTTGTTGAGTACGATGACGAACTGATCGAGAAATATCTGGAAGGGCATGAGCTCAATGAGACCGAGATCAGACATGCCGTCAGAGCGGCCACCGTGAAGGCAGGGATTACACCCGTGCTCTGCGGGACGGCTTTCAAGAACAAGGGCGTACAGCCACTCCTCGACAGTGTCGTCGAGTACCTTCCTTCGCCACTCGATGTCCCTCCGGTCGAGGGGCATCACCCTCACCAGAACGACAACGTCGTGCGGCCCCCAGATGACAAAGGACCTTTCGCGGCCCTGGCTTTCAAGATCGCCACCGATCCGCACGTGGGGAAGCTCACCTTCGTCCGAGTGTACTCGGGCGTGCTCGACAGCGGGTCGTACATTTGGAACGCGAACAAGGACAAGAAAGAGCGGGTCGGGCGGATCTTGCAGATGCACGCCAACAAACGTGAAGAGCGCAAGGAACTGTATACCGGCGATATCGCGGCCTTGGTTGGGCTCAAGAACACCCGCACCGGCGAAACGTTGTGCGATGAGGATCGACCGGTGGTTCTAGAAGCGATGACATTCCCGGAGCCGGTTATCGATCTGGCGATTGAGCCCCGAACCAAGGTCGATCAGGACAAGCTCTCGTTGGCACTTCAAAAACTCGCCGAGGAAGACCCCACGTTTCGGGTCCACACCGACGAGGAGACAGGTCAGACGATCATCTCCGGGATGGGCGAGCTTCACCTGGAGATCATCGTCGATCGCCTGTTGCGCGAGTTCAAGGTCGAAGCCAACATCGGCCAGCCTCAAGTCGCATACCGGGAGACGATACGCGAGTCGGTCGAGGTAGAGGGCAAGTTCATTCGCCAGTCCGGTGGTCGTGGCCAGTACGGCCATGTCAAGTGCCGGATCGGTCCTAATGGTAAGGGCGGTGGGTTCACGTTCGACAATCAGATCGTCGGCGGTAAGATCCCACGTGAGTACATCCCGGCGGTCGAGAATGGGGTCCGCGAGGCGATGGAGAACGGGATACTGGCAGGTTATCCTATGGTCGACGTCAAGGTCGAGTTGATCGATGGCTCTTATCACGACGTGGATTCGAGTGAAATGGCGTTCAAGATCGCTGGTTCGATGGCGCTGAAAGACGGTGCGCGAAAAGCTAAACCGGTGCTACTTGAGCCGATTATGGACGTCGAGGTGGTCACACCGGAGGAGTATTTGGGCGACGTGATGGGGGATCTGTCTTCTCGGCGCGGCAAGATCGGCGGGATCCATCCACGGCGTAAGGCGCAGGTAGTCGGCGCCAGCGTGCCTTTGGCGGAGATGTTCGGCTATGCAACTTCACTGCGTTCGATGTCGCAGGGACGCGCCGTATACACGATGCAGTTCAGTCATTACGCAGAGGTTCCAAAGCCAAAAGCCGAGGAGATTATCAATCGTGTCCAGGGAGCTTAGGGTGGGTAGATCATCCGTAGACTTCAGCAACTCTGAGGAGAGCGCACGATGAGCAAGGCGAAGTTTGAGCGTACGAAGCCTCACGTGAACGTCGGTACGATCGGTCATGTGGACCACGGGAAGACGACGTTGACGGCGGCGATAACGGAGATACAGAACAAGAAGGGTTTGGCGGACTACGTCCCGTTTGACGAGATCGACAAGGCTCCGGAGGAGAAGGCACGTGGGATCACGATAGCGACGGCTCACGTGGAGTACGAGACGGACAACCGTCACTATGCCCACGTGGACTGTCCGGGTCACGCGGACTACGTGAAGAACATGATCACGGGTGCAGCCCAGATGGACGGCGCGATTTTGGTGGTGAGCGCGGCGGATGGTCCGATGCCTCAGACGCGAGAGCACATCTTGTTGGCTCGCCAGGTAGGTGTTCCGTACATCGTGGTGTTTTTGAACAAGACGGACATGGTGGACGACCCGGAGTTGTTGGAGCTGGTGGAGCTCGAGGTACGGGAGCTATTGAGCCAGTACGAGTTTCCGGGGGACGATGTACCGATCATCCAGGGATCGGCATTGAAGGCCTTGGACAGCGGGGATCCGGCGAGCACGGACGCGGCGTGCATCCAGGAGTTGATGGACGCAATCGACAGCTACATCCCGCAGCCGGAGCGGGAATTGGACAAGCCGTTCCTGATGCCGGTGGAGGATGTGTTCACGATCACCGGTCGTGGCACGGTGGCGACGGGCCGTGTGGAGCAGGGTCGGATCAAGGTGGGGGATGAGGTGGAGCTGGTGGGGTTTGGTGCCGAGAAGAAGACGGTGGTGACGGGAGTGGAGATGTTCCGCAAGCTATTGGACGAGGCCCAGGCGGGGGACAACGTGGGGTTGTTGCTGCGCGGTATCGACAAGGAAGAGGTAGAGCGCGGGATGGTTTTGGCGGCCCCAGGCTCGATCAATCCTCATACCGACTTTGAGGGTGAGGTTTACGTGCTGACGAAGGAAGAGGGGGGTCGTCACACGCCGTTTTTCAAGGGTTATCGTCCACAGTTTTACTTCCGGACGACGGATGTGACGGGCTCGGTGGAGTTGCCGGAAGGTGTGGAGATGGTGATGCCGGGTGACAGCGTTACGACGAAGGTGTCTCTGATCATCCCGGTTGCTATGGCGGAGGGGTTGCGGTTCGCGATCCGTGAAGGCGGTCGGACCGTCGGCGCCGGCGTCGTTACAAAGATCACTAAGTAGGAGCGCTAAAGGCTTGGCTGCGATACGCGAAAAAATAACCCTCGAGTGCACGCAGTGTAAGGAGCGGAACTACAACACGACGAAGAATCGACGCACCCATCCCGATCGTGTCGAGTATCGCAAGTACTGCACTCGGTGCCGAATCCATACGATGCACAAGGAAACGAAGTAGGCGCCGGGGTCGGTCGGACGCAACGCGGAAGTTCGGCACCCTATGACTCCTGCAGGGGTGTAGCTCAGATGGAAGAGCAGCGGACTCCAAATCCGCAGGTCGCAGGTTCGATCCCTGTCACCCCTGCCAGACGCACGGCGCGGAGCGGAAAATGATTGAGAAGGCTCGACAGTTTCTACGAGAAGTTCGCGGCGAGATGGAGAAAGTCACCTGGCCTGGGCGTCCTGAGGTCCGCGCCGCAACGGTCGTGATCATCGTGCTCGTCATCTTGCTGGCGGTGTTCATTGGCGGGGTCGACTTCGCCATAAACCGCATTCTGGGACTCTTCTTCCGACTATAGGATTCTAGACGATGGCCGACGAACAGATCAGCGATCAGACCACGACCGAGGAGCCCGTAACGGGCAAGACAAACGGCGCGCGGTGGTACGCGCTCCAGGTCTACTCGGGCCATGAGAATAAGGTCCGCACGCTGCTCGAGAAACGGCTCGGAGAGAAGACCGACCCCAACGTTCTCGTCAACCAAGTGCTAGTGCCGACTCAAGAAGTGATGGAGATCAAGCAGGGGAAGAAAACCAAGGTTACCAAGAACCTTTACCCAGGCTACATCCTCGTCGAAGCCGTGATGAACGAGGAGACGCGGTACTTCATCAACCGTATTAGCGGAATCATCAAGTTTCTCGGCGCGGGCAGCACGCCCCAGCCGCTCAGGGAGCGGGAGGTCAACAAGGTGCTGGGTCGCATTGACGAGGTGAAGGAGCCGGTCGAGATCGAGGAGATTCCGTTCGATGTGGGCGATCCGGTCGACGTGGTCGAGGGCCCGTTCAGCGATTTCAGCGGAGTGGTCGAAGAGGTGTATCCCGAGAAGGGGAAAGTCAAGGTAACGGTAAGTCTGTTCGGGCGGCCGACCTCCGTTGAGCTTGATTACTTGCAGCTCAAGAAAACCAACTGAAGATCGCAACAGGATAGACAATGGCCAAGAAGATCATCGCGCAGATAAAGCTCCAGATCCCGGCCGGGCAGGCGAATCCCGCTCCGCCGGTGGGACCAGCTTTGGGTCAGCACAGCGTGAACATCATGGAGTTCTGCAAGGCCTTCAACTCCAAGACCGCGCAGCAGGCGGGTCTCATCATTCCGGTGGTCATCACCGTCTATGCCGACCGTTCGTTCACCTTCATCACCAAGACCCCGCCTGCGTCGGTGCTGCTGAAGAAGGCGGCCGGGTTGGAAAAAGCCTCGCCGGAGCCCAATCGGGAGAAGGTAGCCAGCGTGACCCGTGAGCAATGCCGAGAGATCGCGCGAACCAAGATGGCGGACCTGAACGCAGTCGACATCGAGGCAGCGGCCAACATGATCGCGGGCACCGCTCGGTCGATGGGCATCGAGGTGACGAGCGAATGAGTCCAAAACTGGCGAGCAGCGGTCGTCGTTACCGGGAGGCAGCCGAGAAGCGAGAGAACGATCAGCGGTACACAGTGCCGGGAGCGGTTGAAACGCTGTTGGCGATGCCGGCGGCCAAGTTCGAGGAAACCATTGAGCTGGCCGCGCGCCTCGGAGTGGATCCGCGGCACGCTGATCAAATTGTGCGCGGGACTGTTGTCCTCCCGCATGGCACGGGTCGGAGCGTAAACGTGACCGTCATCGGTCAAGGCGAGAAGCAGCGCGAGGCCGAGGCCGCCGGCGCTGATGTCGTGGGTGGCAAGGAGATCGTGGAGAAGATCCAAGACGGTTGGTTGGAGACGGACGTCATTATCGCTACGCCTGACATGATGAGTGAGGTTGGGAAGCTCGGACGTCTGCTCGGACCTCGAGGCCTAATGCCGAACCCAAAGAGCGGCACGGTAACCTTCGACGTTGGGAAGGCGGTGCGCGACGTCAAGGCTGGGAAGATCGAGTTCCGAACCGACAAGACTGGGAACATCCACGTACCGGTCGGCAAACGTTCGTTCACCAAGGATCAACTGGTCGAGAATATCCAGGTATTCATGGAAACGATCGTGCGGGCCAAGCCGGCTACGTCGAAGGGGCAGTACGTGCGATCGGTAACGATCTCGAGCACCATGGGCCCTGGTGTCTCGCTGGACGCCAACCTGTTCCGGGCATAACGGGAGCGAAGATTCGATGGCTACGGCTGAGAAGAAAAAGATCGTAACCGGGCTCGGAGCACGTTTGAGCGGAGTAAAGTGTCTGTACCTGGCAGATTTTACCGGTCTCGGTGTAACTGAGATAACCGATCTCCGTCGTCGCCTATCGGACGCCGACGTCGACTTCGTGGTCGTGAAGAACACGCTCGCCAAGCGCGCGCTCGAGGATACCCCGTACGCCGCGCTGGCCGAGTACCTGGAAGGTCCGAATGCGTTTGCGTTTTCGACCGAGGATGTGGTGAGCCCAGCTAGGGTGCTGACTGACTTCGCCAAAGCCTCCGATCGGCCGCAGATCAAGGCCGGCGCAATCGAGGGGCAGGTCGTTTCACTGGAGGAGATTCGACGCATCGCAAAGCTCCCGGCGCGAGAAGCGCTGCTCGGTCAGATCGTCGGGTATGCTCGATCGCCGATCGCCGGACTCGTATACACGCTGAACGGGCTGCTGTCGCAGTTCGTCCGGACTATGGATGCGGTGCGTGCACAACGCGAACAAAGCGAGCCCGCGCCAACGGAACAGGCCGCAACGGTCGAAGAACAGA
>Ga0255058_10000996_pt1 | contig 16268 bp, 12 predicted proteins | sample Cases_109_9_MG_FD_188637 | JGI IMG/M metagenome (GOLD analysis project Ga0255058, IMG submission 188637) | Seawater microbial communities from Amundsen Gulf, Northwest Territories, Canada - Cases_109_9 | ecosystem: Environmental > Aquatic > Marine > Gulf | place: Canada: Northwest Territories... | reverse complement strand
CGAAGGTGGTGCGGAAGTGGCTGGAGCGAGTAAGAGTCCAGACCCTGTTCATCGCACCGGGCAGCCCCTGGGAGAACGGTTACAACGAGAGCTTCAACGGCAAGTTCAAGGACGAACTGATCGACCGGGAGATCTTCTATTAACTGCGGGAGGCCGAGGTTTTGGTTGAGCAGTGGCGCAGGGGGTACAATACGATCCGGCCGCACAGTTCACTGGGCTACCGACCGCCGGCACCGCAGGCGATTCGGCCCGCTCGAACGTGGCTCAGACGGCCCGCACTGCAGGGGCCAGGGCAGGTCCGGAGGGTTGCGGCCAGACTAACTTAACAAGTGGTACCACTCTTGGGGGCAGGTCAATGCACTCACCTGCATACACTTGCATTCACTCGCATTTCCCTGATTTCACTTTCACTCAGTTGCGCTCATTCCTCCTCATTTCGTTACAGCTACGGTTACAGTTAGAAAGCTAAGCGCCTGGCGAGGGAGTGGGCGCGCGACGCGGAGCGGCGACGGACCGTCTACTGCGGCAGCCGGACCTCGAACTCGATCGCAGCCAGCTGCTCGGGCGACTTGCCAATGCTCTCCAGGAACGGCATCCAGCGCGGGTCGTCGTGGATGTTAGCGAACAGGTTCGTCGCCGGGATTTCCACCAGGCCCGGGTCATCGTACTGCACCGCCTTGTCCAACCACTCGAAGGCCCGGTCGGCCTCATTTCTGAGCGCCAACACGTAAGCGATGTTGTAGGCCGTTTCCTGTTCGTACTTCTCGATCAGTTCCGCCAGCGCGGCATCGGATTCGGCCGCCTGGCCCAGCGCATCGTAGGCCATGGGCAAACCGACCATGCGCCAGAGCTCGGATGACTCCTGCTGTATCGCCGCCAGCGCTGCCTCTGGCTCGCCTTTCAAAAGCAGCGCCTCGCCGATGTTGTGGTACGCGCCGATGCGCTCCGGGCTCAAGATCAGCGTGGTGCGGTACGACGCGATGGACTCATCCAAGCGTCCGGCCCACAGGTAGAACAGGCCAAGGCGGGCATGGCCGATGTGATTCACCGGGTCGCGGGCAACCGCGAATTCCTGGAGTGCGATGGCCTCGTCCAGGCGGCCTAGACTCCGGGCCAGGATGGCGGCGTTGGCGATGATGTCGGAGTTGGTCGGGTCCAGGGCGAGGGCCCGTTCGAGATGCCGCGCCGCGGCCGCGAGGTCGCCATGGTATACTGCGATATAGCCGAGCTGGGCATAGGCAGGCGCATGCTCCGGGTCGATCGCCAGCGCCCGGTTGGCCGCCTCGCGGGCCAGCTCGTAGCCCTCGTCAATCGGGTGCAGTTCAGTGCCCGCCTGGGTGTAGTAGTCGCGGGCCAGGCCGGCCCAGGCCGCGGCGTAGTCGGGATCGATCGCCAGCGCCCGCTGGTACAGCGCCATGGACTGCTCGAGACCCTCGGCCGTGCCCTGGCGGCCCAGCTGCCGCGCCTGCAGATAGAACGCATAGGCGGCCGGATCTGTCGCCCCGACCGTGGGCGCTGCACCCAGCAGCGTGACTTTCAGCTGCGCCGCCACGTCCGCGGCAATCTCATCCTGGATGGCGAAGATGTCGTCCAGCGACCGGTCCCAGGTCTCTGACCACTCGTGAAATCCGTCATCAGCCCTGATCAGCTGCGCCGTGATGCGCACTTCGTTGCCAGCCTTGCGGACCGAGCCTTCCAGCACGTGGGCCACGTTCAGGCGCTCGGCGATCTCCCGGATCTCCAGGTTCTGGTCCTTAAAGGAAAATGACGAGGTCCGTGCCGCCACCTCCAACTCCGGAATCTTCGCCAGCAGGCTCAGCAGCTCCTCGGAGATTCCGTCGCTGAAGTACTCCTGGTCCTTGTCAGGTGACATGTCCGCGAACGGCAGCACCGCGATCGATGCCGCCGAGACGCCCGCCGCCGGATCAGCGTCCACCACCGGAGCCGACTGCCTCCCCACGTACCACACCCCCGCCAACAGCACGGTCACGCCGACGAGCGCAAGCACTGCGACCCGTCGGCGAGGTATCGGCCGGCCTGCGAGGTCGGGTGCTAGCAGGGCGCTCGCGAACTCGCCGGCCGTCTGGTAGCGGTCTGTCGGGACCTTGGCCAGCGCCCTGCTGATCGCATGCTCCACCGTCTCCGAGATCGTGTCACGCACCGTCCGCACACTGGGCACCGGGTCTTGCGAGTGACGCTTCATCACCGCCAGCGGCGTCACCCCCGCGTACGGGGGAGTTCCCGCCAGCATCTGGTACAGCACGCAACCCAGCGCGTAGATGTCCGTCCGGCCGTCCAGGTCCTGCGCACCGCTCGCCTGCTCCGGGCTCATGTACGTCGGGGTTCCAACCGCTACTCCGGTATGCGTGATGCTGGCGCCCCCGGCCTGCTCGAGGGCACGCGCGATCCCGAAGTCGGCCACAACTGCGTGCCCCTCTTGGAGTAGGATGTTTGCCGGCTTGATGTCGCGGTGGATGATCCCTCGGTCATGGGCGTAGTTGAGGGCTTCGGCAACTTCCCTCGCAATCTGTAGCGCGTCTTCTAACGGCAACTGCTTCTCACGCTGCAGACGCTCGAGTAGACTCTCACCCTCGATGTAGGGCATCACACAGTAGAGCAGTCCATCTGCTTGACCCGAGTCGTGGAGCGGCAGGATGTGGGGGTGGGTCAGGCCGGCGACGATCTCGATCTCACGAAAGAACCGTTCCGTAGCCACATCCGAACTGATGTCGGGATGTAGGACCTTGATCGCGACCTGGCGGTGATGCTTCAGGTCCTCAGCCAAGAACACCGCGGCCATACCGCCACGACCCACTTCGCGCTCGACGGCATACCGGCCTGCAAGTGCAGACTTCAGACGTTCCAAGAGATCGGGCATCAGCTCTCCGGAGGAATGAGGGGTGCGATCAATATAGGGGAGAGCAGCTTAGAGCGCCCGTCCGTTGCCACGCCTGCGTGGTGAAGAACCCGAGGCCGCCTGCCTGATGGGAATGGTGCTCGACTGCGGAAGAGATTGGGCCGCAAGCAATCCCCCGATGGTGTGCAAGGTCAGTGTGCCAAGTCAGACCCCCTGCCCCCGAAGCAGGAGAGCGGGCCGAAGTGGCCTGCTTATTCCCAGCCGCAGTGACAGAATTAGTGCCAGCTCATCAAGGTCGGGATGCGCCGGTTTTCAAGACCGATCTGAGCTTTCCCTGTAAGTACCGCTAGGTCCCTAAGAGTCCTTCTGAGTCGGACTTACTTTGGGGAGCTTTCCTTCTAAGTCCTCCTGAGTCCCTCTAAGTACCGATAGTCAGGGTGCAATCTGGGGTACAGTCGCTCGTTCTGAGATCAGCTGGCTGACCATGGTTGGCCCATCGGGATTGCGAATCTCCTCTTCCAGTATCGGCCTGCTGACATGATAGGCTTTGTCGAGATTCCCCTCGTGTTCATCGTGTACTTCATAGAACCTCAGGACTAGCTGAACCGTCGCTATCTTGCCCTCGAGCTCAGGCGGCAATGCAAAACTCAAGTGACGTTGCTCACCGCTCTTGAGTTGAGTATCCGCGATGATTTTTGCCGGCCAGAATCCCAGCACGGGGATGAGGCTGTGATACTTGGCGAAGGTCTCCATGTCCCTATGCACTTCAACACCCTCATTATCTCTGAACGACAGTTCCAGGGCGAGTATGCGTGTCGGGCCACCGGCGGGTACGGAGTGGCCCTCGATATGATTCTCAATGGTGAGCTCGAGGATCGGAAAGTCGAAGCGAATGTCATTCAGGCTGAGGTCGCCATCATACAGGCGCTCGTTCATCACAAAAGAGTCGAAGCCGTGATAGGCACGCCCACTCTCGGTGGCTCCCATGTGACAGGCCTGGCAGGTGAGACCCTGCACCGCGGCTTCACTCTGTTGCCAGTCGCTATAAGGAGTTACGAACCCTGGAATCTCGTGGCACTTGGCGCAGAAATCAGCGCTTTGCATTTGGGCCATTCCGGGCATGTACTTCTTCTGGTGCGTTTCCATGATCGGGACATCCGACGGCGCCACGCCATGACAAGTCTCGCAGTTGACCCCTTCGTTTGAAGCCTCCGGTCCGTGACAAGCGTAGCACATGTCCCTGCCGCCCAATACGAAGTTGAGGATCGAGTGCTCTTCCAACTTCTCCATGACGTCGATGACGGATTCAGCCGAGGTCGAAACGGCATGGCGTGAGTACGTTCGCCACTCCGCATAGAGCTCTTCGTGGCACGTCCCGCAGATCTCAGCGCCCTGGTGTTCGCCGAGCTCATAGCGTGGCTCGTTCATGAAGGCTACTTCCTCGGATCTGCTCTCTTTGAAGACATACGCAGCCGCCAGCAGGACGAGCGCCAATAGAGAAAGAGATAGGACTAGCAGTATTCTCCTGGCCATGGTCTATACCCTCCATACGAGCAGCAACGACGAGCAGGATTGCCTCGAATCTGGCCGCGCTAATGCATTGCGTGATCGCAACCAAACAAGAAGTGACAGATCGGTATGACATCGTGGAAAAGGCAGGCGGCCAGAAAGAACAGGATGATGCCGGCCAACGCGGCGATGATCAGCCGATGATGTCGTTCGATCGTCGCGGACATGGCTGTCATGATTACCACCTCGTCCTTTGGAAGAGTTCTTATCATGCCGGGCGGGTGGACACTTAGTCACAGGGGCTCCTGGGCCTACGTGTCTCCCGGCTGGCAACCACAGTCACCGCAGCTGACGTCAGCTTCCTCGTTCACCTCGTAGCCGACCACGCGCTTGCGGCGGTCCAGTTCGACGTCACAGCAGTCGAGCAGCAGCTCCCTTAGCTGACTCCTACCGCGCTGGACCCGAGACTTCATCCCGGATACCGAGAGCCCGAGTCGCTGGGCTGCTGCCTTCTGAGTCAGGTCGCCAAGCTCGGTCAGCTCGATAGCCTCAGCGTATGTTTCGGGCAGCTCCTCCAGGAGCGGCCTCATACAGCCTGCCAGCTCCGCAGGGGCCTCGCGTTCGAGATCATCGCTCTCGAACGGCGGCTCGTCTCTGCTGGCGGCGCCGGCCGCCTGCACTGCGTGCGCGACTTGCTTCCGGGCCCGGTAGTGATCTGCGATGGCGTTCCTCGCGATCTGGTAGACCCATGCATGAATGCTCTCGGCGTTCTTGACACCCTGCAGGTTCGTGTGAATCTGGACGAAGATCTCCTGCAGGATGTCCTCCGCATCAGGGTCGCTGTCCACACGCCGTCGGACGAAAGCAAACAAGCCGTCGTGCAGCTCTTTCCACAGATCCTCAGTGACGACTGTCGGCTTCATACGTTTCCCTGCATGGTTGAGTCGGCCCGGTCAGGGCCTTATTGCCTCGATAGTCGCCGGGACAACCAGGCTCTCCGCGCTGGCTCCCGGACCCGAGCCGCAGCTCTCTTTTCCGGCCTCTTCCGAGAGGCGAATCTGAATCTCCTGGAACCCGGCCTCCGCCAGCAATGTCTCCAGCTCCGGAACCGTCACGGCTCCAGCTACGCATCCCGCATGTTGGGCCAAATCTCCACGGACCTCATCCGGCATCTCCCGCGTGGCAACCACGTCCGAGACAGCCAACCGCCCACCCGGCTTCAACACGCGATACGCGTCACGGAAGACCGTCGCCTTCTCCGGCGAAAGGTTGATGACGCAGTTGGAGATGATCGCGTCCACGCTCTCGTCACCGACTGGAAGGTGCTCGATCTCGCCGAGCCGGAAGTCGACGTTGGTCACGCCGGCTTTGACGGCGTTCTTCCTGGCGAGTGCGACCATCTCGGGGGTCATGTCGACCCCGATCACCGTACCCTCCTCTCCCACCGACCTGGCAGCGAGGAAGCAATCGACGCCCCCACCACTGCCCAGGTCGAGTACGGTCTCTCCCGGCTTCAGATCCGCGAGCGCCACCGGCTTTCCACTGCCCAGGCCGAGGTCGGCCCCGTCCGGTACGCCCGAGGCGTCACTCTTCGAGTAGCCCGCGTCTTGCGAGATCTCATTCACGGACGGCTCCGCACCGCCACAGCACGTGGACGGGCCGCAACAGCCCGTATCAGCGGAACCTGCCTCGGCGATCTTACCGTATGCCTCTCGTACGGCCTGCCTGATGTCATTCATCGGTCCGACTCCTTCTCGGGGATTGCATCTGTTTCTCGCCTTCATCCATACAGACGGGCGTTTCCCGAAAAGGACGCAGATTCCCGCCCCCGAGGTGTAGAAGCGGCAAGCGCGACGTCTTGTCTCTCATAGTTAAGGGCAGGCGGCAAGGAGGGGGGATCCTGCTCAGCCTCGGTAGGTTAACGGTAGCTGAGCAAGGACGTTAGATCAAGCTCACTTGTCAATCTTGTTGCGGCCGGAAGGCTCGAAGCGAATGCGCACGGCATTCGGGCTCAGCCTCACCCATACCAGGGCTTCTCGTCAGGCTCTACCTGTAGGCCATCCAGGAGCTTGTTGAATCCGGCGAACAGATCGACAACGGACATCAGCTCGACTATGCCTTCGTCGTCTAACCCCAGCTTCCGCACCGCGGAAGTGTGTACCTCAATTCAGTAGTTACGCCCGGACACAGCATGATCTCCCTGGTCAGGCGGTCGAGCTGACCGGGCGCCGTCATGACCGTCTCTTACTCAATCGGGGCGGCGAGATTCGAACTCGCGACCTCCTGAACCCCATGCCGATTCCATGCGCCAGCCAGCGCTGATGAGCGCTGGTTTATGCGGGTTTCAGGGCCTACACCGCTGGTGGGCAGCAGCCAGCAGCAGTGGGCGCTGTCACTGACGCTGACACTGTTAGGCACGCCTGAATGAGGTCGTCAACGACCTCAGGCCTTCCTGCCTCGTAACTCCCTTCAGGAGAACCCGCTGCGCTGCTCCATGATCTCGAGCGTATCACTTTGTTGTGTCACATTCGGCGCTCGAATTCACTCCAGCACACACCGCACAGACTTTCATCCTGGGGCCTGAGCCTGAATGTTGCGAAGTCGGCGCAGACGTCTCACGCCGCTGCCGGTCTCAAGGGAGCCCGGTGCGGGCGACTGAAGGCATGTGATGGAGGAGACCAGCGAGTTCGTCGTAGTCTCGAATCGGTTGCCAGTCAGCCGGAACGAAGAGGAGGACCTCTGGGAGACCAGTCCCGGAGGCCTCGTGAGTGCGCTCGTGCCGATCCTGCGCGAGCGCGACGGAGTGTGGATCGGCTGGACGGGTGCTCCGGATTTCGCCCCGCCGCCCTTCGTCCACGACGACATGCGCCTTTACCCGGTACCGCTCGACCAGGACGAGATGGACCGCTACTACTTCGGCTTCTGCAACAACACGCTCTGGCCCCTGTACCACAACGCGATCCGCACACCTCAATACCACCGGCGGTGGTGGTATCCATATCGGCTGATCAACGAACGCTTCGCCCATGAGGCGGCACAGGTCCTGGATCATTCCGGGCTCGCCTGGGTGCACGACTACCAGCTCCAGCTCGTCCCACAGTTCCTGCGTGAGCGCCGGCCGGACGCGACCATCGGGTTCTTCCTCCATATCCCCTTTCCTCCCGTCCAGCTGTTCGCCTATCTGCCGTGGCGTGAAAGCGTGCTGGTGGGGTTGCTCGGAGCGGACGTGCTTGCGTTCCAGACCGAGCAGAGCGTCAACAACTTCCGTGACGCTGCCCTGCGGTACTCGGCCGCGCAGAGAGCGGGCGACGATCTCGAGTATGCCGGTCGAAGGGTCAAGCTCCAGTCGGCACCGATCTCGATCGACGCCGAGGTCTTTGCCCGCACCGCGAGGCGCGTCTCCGGGCAGGCGGACCAGCTTCGCAAGCAAGTCGCACCGGTTCGACGGATCCTCCTGGGTGTCGATCGCCTCGACTACACAAAGGGAATCGACCATCGGCTCCGTGCCGTTCAGACATTCCATGCGCGCCACAGGGAGGACGCGGCCAACACGGTTCTCTTACAAGTCGCCGTGCCGAGCCGCGAGGATCTTGTCCAGTATGCGGAACAGCGCGAACGCGTCGAGCGACTCGTCGGACAGATCAACGGACAATACGGCCGGCCCGGGTACACGCCCGTCGTGTACATGTATCGCCACTTGGAATTCGAGGAGCTCGTGGCCGCGTACGTCACGGCCGACGTCATGCTCGTCACCCCCCTGTGCGACGGGATGAACCTCGTTGCCAAGGAATACGTCGCGTCGCGCACGTCGGACGATGGCGTCCTCGTGTTGAGCGAGTTCGCTGGGGCGGCGCCGGAGCTGAAGGAGGCCATGCTCATCAATCCGCTCAACCTGGATGAGCTGGCAGACACTTTGCGACGTGCCGTGCATATCGCCCCGGAGGAGGCGGCAACCCGGATGCGCGCACTGCGCGAGACGGTCCGCCGGAACGACGTCTATCGCTGGTCGCGGGCCTGCATCGGGGCGCTCGAGAATTGAGATCCGACCTTGACCGATCCCTTCAGCGGGTGGCCCGGAGCGAGGTGCTCCTCGTCGCGTGTGATTTCGACGGTACCCTGTCCCCGATCGTCTCCGATCCGTCCGCCGCCGCGCCGGATCCGCGAGCGATTCAGCCGTTGCACGGCCTGGCGGCACTGCCTGCCACCCCCGTGCTGGTGATCTCGGGAAGGGCCCGCGAGGACGTCGAAAGGAGGCTGGGCCCGCGACCGCCGGGAATCGACGTCATCGGCAGCCATGGTGCGGAATCGGGTGTCGACCATCGTCCAGAGATTCACCCCGATGTAGCGGTCTTCGCTGAGCGGCTTGACTTGGTCGTCGATCGGTTTCCGGGCTCGGAGCTCGAGGCCAAGCCATTCAGCGTGGCATATCACTTGCGAAACGTGGTGTCAGAGGAGCAAGAGCGGGCGCGACAGGAGGCGATAGACCGAGTCGGCCCGCTCGCCGCACACGTGAAGGAAGGCAAGAAGGTCCTCGAGTTCATGACCGTCGCGGCCGACAAGGGGAAAGCCCTGGAAGGATACCGGGCCACGTGTGGCGCGACTGCCACACTCTTCGTCGGTGACGACGTGACGGACGAGGCCGTGTTCCGCGTCCTGTCACATGACGACGTCGGAGTAAAAGTCGGTCCGGGCCCGACCGCGGCGCGTTACGGGGTGACTGACCAGGCGCATGTAGCCGGCCTGCTCACGACACTCCTGCGTCAGCGAACCGAACACACGGGAGGGTAGCGAATGGCTTTCGTCGTGGACGTTCCCGCGTCTGCCTGCCTGCGAGACTACGAAGCCGTGGCGCACCTCGCTCACGACGTCGAGGAGCTCGAGGAGACAGCGCGGGGAGTCCGCCCGAAGCTGAGCGGGCGCAAGATCTGGATGGTGAACTCGACCGCTCAGGGGGGTGGAGTGGCTGAAATGCTCCCTACCATGATCACTCTTCTCCGCGACCTGGGCTTTCCGACCGAGTGGGCCGTGATCGAGTCCTCCGAGCCGGCGTTCTTCGATCTGACCAAGCGGCTCCATAACATGATCCACGGGGAGGGCTCGCACGAGCTGCCGTCCGGAGCCCGGGAGCTGTTCGAGCGCGAGAACGAGTCGAATGCTGCTTTTCTGGCGGAGCGGATGGAGCCCGGCGACATCCTGATCGTACACGACCCCCAGCCGGTGCCGCTGGCCGGCATGATCAGCGAGCGGGTCGCCGCTACGGCTGTCTGGCGCTGTCATATCGGGTTGGATTTCGAGAACGCGTCGACACGCGCTGCGTGGGACTTCCTGGCTCCGTTTCTGGAGGCCTACGACCACGCCGTCTTCTCGACCACCGAGTACGTTCCGGAAGCGTTCACCCAGAGGGCCTCGGTCATCACACCCGCGATTGATCCGTTGGGCGACAAGAACCGCGAGCTACACCTGCACAAGATGGTCGGAATACTCACGAACTCCGCCCTTGTTCGCAGCCCGAGTCCGCTCGTTACCCCACCGTACGACGACGTGGTGAACCGGCTGCAGGGAGACGGCTCGTTCAGGCCGGCAAACATGTGGGACAACATCGGCCTGCTCACGCGCCCCATAATCACGCAGGTGTCACGCTGGGACCGCCTCAAGGGATGGCGACCGCTCATGGACGCGTTCGTGGAGCTGAAACGCCGGTTTGCCAACGGAGCCGACGGCGAGCAGGCCTGGGCGTATCGGAGGCGCCTCGACCTCGTGCGCCTGGTCCTCGCCGGACCGGACCCCGCTTCGATCCAGGACGATCCGGAGGGACGACAGGTCATCGAGGATCTGCACGCCGCCTATCTATCAGCGTCTCCAGAGATGCAGGACGACATCGCGGTGGTGACGCTCCCCATGTCTTCACGTCGTGAGAACGCCCTAATCGCCAATGCCCTGCAGCGGGCATCCACGATCGTCGTTCAGAACTCGCTGCGCGAGGGATTCGGCCTCACGGTCACGGAGGCGATGTGGAAGCGGATACCGATCCTCACCAACTCGCGGGCTTGTGGACCGCGTCACCAGGTCCGGGACGGTGTGGACGGGTGTCTGGTGACCAATCCAGAGGATCCGGATGAGCTGGCGAGCATGATGTCGGCCATGTTGGGGGAGCATCGAAACCGCGACATCTGGGGGCTGAGCGCTCAGAGGCGGGTCCACTCGGAGTACCTGGTGTTCAACCAGGTGAGCTCCTGGCTCAGACTTCTCGGCCGGCTGGTGTGAGGTCGGCTGCCACGGCGCTTCTCGGATTACGCCGACGCTGCTCTAGGTCCACTCTTCACGGTTGGTTGCGTCCCGTCAGGTAGTCGACCGTTTCGTCCAGCCACTCCGATCAGGGATACGGGACCCGATTCCTGCAACAGATACCCGCCTCCGGGGTGACTTCACCCGGAGCGGCGCACTGCGCGATTAGCCTCCGACAGGAGGGGATTATCGCCTCATCGCTTGATACTGTCTCAGGCGGTCCTGCTTGGAAGCCGAACCGAACCTGCTGATTCCCACTCTCCCGCCCCCCTGCTGAGCGGGCAGAAGGGCGGCGAGCAACAGCAAGGGCTCCCGAGGGACCAGTGCCAGGCTCAGTGTCTTGTCACTGTTTCTGTCACTGTGGCGCACTGCGAAGAAACGGCCTTGCCGTAACTACCGACAGGACCGTCTCTTACGCAATCGGGGCGGCGAGATTCGAACTCGCGACCTCCTGAACCCCATTCACGTGGCGGTACGTGCACTCACATGCATACACCTGCATTCACGCGCATTTTGGCGATTTCACTTCCATACACTTGCGCTCATTCTTCCTCATTTTGTGACGGCTGCGGCTACAGTTGGATACCTTGACATTCTAGGTATTTCCGGCGAGTATACTAAGACAGTCTAGGTAACCCATGGAAGGAGCCGTCCATGTCGAGCTTGTCGAAGGCACTCCTGCACGGGACGCTCGATGCCCTGATCCTGAAGACGCTGAGCTGGGGCCCGCGACACGGGTATGCCGTCGCGCGCTGGCTCGAGAATGGAGCAGGCGACGCGATCGCGATCGAGGAGGGTTCATTGTATCCGGCCCTCTACCGGATGGAGAAGAAGGGATGGATCGAGGCCGAGTGGGGGGTCTCGGAGCTGGGGCGAAGGGCGAAGATCTACAACCTGACGACGCTGGGAGCGAAGCAGCTGCGGGCCGAGATGGCCGGATGGACGGCGTTCCAGGCGGCCGTGTCCCGGATTCTGCTCGCGGACTCGCCCTCTCCGACTCCGGCGTAATCGAATGAAGCGCGAGTTCGGGAGGGAGCCGGTGGCCGGGAGCGATCGATGCCTCGAGTAAACCGACTCGGCCGGCAGTTGCGCTCGCTCATATGGCGGACGCCGGTGGCCGACGAGGTGAACGCCGATCTGGACCTCCACGTCGAGATGCGGACGCACGAGCTAGTGGGCCGCGGCCTGGACCCCGTGGAGGCGCGAGCCCAGGCGCTCCGCCGTTTCGGGGACATCGGCCGGGTCAAGCAACAGTGCGTCGAGATCGCGGAGCGGAGAGAGAAGATGATGAGGGTGGAGGAGTGGATGGACGACTGGCGACAGGACCTCAGGATCGCTTGGCGTCAGCTGGCGGCCCGGCCGGGCTTCACGCTGGCCCTAGTGCTCACACTGGCGCTGGGGATCGGCGCTAACGCGACCGTATTCAGCGCAGTGGACTCGGTGCTGTTCCGTCCCTTCCCGTATGCCGAGCCCGGGTCCCTGGTGACGCTGTGGCAGACGGAGCCCGACCGGGCGATCGAGAAGGACAACGTCTCGCCGGGGAACTTCCTTGAATGGCGGGACCGTAGTACCACCGTCGCGCGTATGGCCGAGATCGAGCCGTACAGCATGGACCTGACCGGGCAGGGCGACCCGCAAAACCTGCCCACCTGGCTGGTGAGCGAGAGGTTCTTCGAGATCATGGGGGTACCGCCGCTCCTCGGCCGAACCTTCCGGTCGGAGGAGCACGATCCGGGCGCGGCGGAAGATGCCGGACCCCGCCGCCCGGGCGGTCGGGTGGTGGTGCTGGCGCACGGCCTTTGGGTGCGCACGTTCGGCGGCGACACGAGCATCATCGGCCGCTCCCTGACGCTGGACGACCAGGCGTACCAGGTGGTCGGGATCATGCCGGCCGGATTCACCTGGCCGCCGGGCCGCGAAGTATGGCGCCCGCGGATCATCAGCGAGGACGAGCGGGAGTCGCGCAGTCGGAACTGGCTGCGCGTCGTAGCGCGACTCCAACCCAACGCCACGATCGGCGAGGCGCAAGCCGACCTGACTCGCGTCGCGAACCAGCTGGCCGCCGAGCACCCCGACACGAACCGCGGGTCCGGCGTGCTCGTACAGGGTCTCCGGGAGCACATCACCGGCCCGGTCCGCACTCCGCTCCTCGTCCTGTTCGGGGCCGTTGCCTTCGTGTTGCTCATCGCGTGCACCAACGTGGCCGGCCTGCTGCTCGCGAGGGGATCGCAGCGGCAGCGCGAGCTCGCGGTCCGCGCGGCGCTCGGGGCCGGCCGTGGGCGCTTGGCGCGGCAGCTCCTCGCCGAAGCCGGACTGTACGGTCTCCTGGGGGCGTTAGCAGGTCTTCTACTGGCGTACTGGGGAATCCGCGGGCTGGACGTGCTGGCAGCCGGGCAGTTCCCCCGAGTCGAGAGCCTGGCGTTGGACGGACGGGTCCTCGCCTTTGCCGTCTCCATCTCGGTCGCCACGGTCCTCCTGTTCGGCCTCGGGCCGGCCCTCAAGTTTTCCCGGCCGGAACTCCAGTCGTCACTCAAGGAGGGCGGCAGGGCTTTCACGCCGGGCCGGGGCAGGGTGCGCGTCCACAGCCTGCTGGTGGCCGGCCAGATCGCCCTGACCCTCGTGCTCGTGGCCGGCGCTGGACTTCTCGCCCGAAGCTTCGTGGGCCTGACGTCCGTGAATCCGGGTTTCGAGGTCGAGAACCGGCTCGCGGTCAGTCTGCACATCTGGGACAAGTATCCGGAGCCCGAGGAGCGGGCGGACTATTTCCGCGAGGCGCTGGAGAGAATCTCGGCGCTGCCGGGCGTCGTGTCCGCCGGTGCGGCTTCGTCAGTTCCGTTCGGCCGGAGCTCGATAGAAATGGAGCGACAGTTCGTGATCACCGACCGGCCGGAGCCCGAGCCGGGCCGGGAGCCGCTGGCCTTCGTGAACTACGTGACGCCCGGGTACCTGGAGGCCCTGGGCGCCGGGCTCCTGAACGGTCGTATGATCGAGCCGGGGGACCGGGTCGGGACGCGCCTCGTGGCGTTGATCAGCGCCGGAGTGGCGCAGCGTTACTGGCCCGGGGGTAACCCGGTCGGCCGCTCGATCGTGATTCCGGGCGAATTACGGCGCCAACACGATCGGCGCTCTGACGAGTTCGAGGACTCGTCCATCGAGATCGTCGGCGTGGTCGCCGACATCCGGCACGACCGACTCGACACGGACCCGTGGGCCGAGATCTACCTGTCCCAGCCGCAGGACGGTTACGGCTCCATGACGATCGTGGCGCGCACCGCCGGTCCCCCGGCGGAGGCCTTGGAGTCGGTCACGCAGGCCCTGTACGAAATGAACCCGAGTCAGACCCTGTACAGTGCCGACACGCTGCCCTCCCTCCTGTCCGAATCCCTGCGCGAGAGACGCTTCAACCTGGTCCTGCTCGCGGCTTTCGCTCTGATGTCGCTCATCCTCTCGGGCGTGGGGATCTACGGCCTCGTCAGCTTCACGACTCAGCAACGGAGTGGCGAGATCGGCGTGCGGAAGGCGCTGGGGGCCGGCTCCTCCGACATCCTGGGCCTGGTGCTGAGACGCACCCTAACCCTGGCGTCCACCGGGATCATCGCGGGGCTGGGCGCGTCCCTGGCCCTCACCCGATTCCTCCGGAGCATGTTGTACGGTGTGGGGACGACGGACCCGGTGACGCTGATCGTCGTCGCGCTGATTCTCGGGACGGTAGCGGCCCTGGCGACCCTCGTCCCGGCGAGTCGCGCCGCGGCTGTCGACCCGATGGAGGTGCTTCGGGCCGAGTAGCAAGGGCGCCCCCGGTGGACCACCGCATCCAATAGCGCCGCAGCGCAGAGATCTGCTATTTGTCTGACGAGTTGCACGAATAGAACTGTTCTCGGCTTTGGGATGCTCAGACGGCCCTGCCGTAACTACCGACAGGACCGTCTCTTATTCAATCGGGGCGGCGAGATTCGAACTCGCGACCTCCTGCCGTCGAGCCAGAGGCGAAAGTTTGAGCAGGCGCAGCCTGCGAACAACCCCATGCCGATTCGAAGCGCTGCCCAGCGCTGACTGGCGCTGATTTATGCGGGTTTCGGGGTGGTTGCCGCTGACCAGTAGCAGCCAGCAACGGTGGGCGCTGTCACTGACGCTGACACTGTTCGGCACGCTTGACTGGGCGTCAGAAGGGCACCAACCGTGAACGCTGCTCTAGGCGTCCGGTACGAGCAAGTACGTGGTGATCCCAGCAGCGGGCATCGCGATGTGACCTCGAAAGATGAGTCGGTCGGTTACGTCCGTGTAAAACAGATGATACCACCACATGAAGTACTCCTCGAAGGTGATCTCGCGCGCATAGGGTGAGGCCTCGTAGGCCTTCGTGACCTCGGGGCGATAGTGTTCGAGCAGTGCAAGGAGATCATCCGTCACGAGGGACGCCATAGCGGACAGCGCAGCCCTGCCTTCGGTGTCCAGCAGCGGCACGCGGATCAGTTCGCCCTCTAGCCAGCCGAGCGCGGCCAGCCCCGCCTTGAACCGTGGGGGCATTGAGACATCAGGGTCTCGGGCGGCCGCCACCAGATGGTTCAGCAGTTCCTCCTTGAATGCTCCGACATCTCCCGGTTTCGTTCCGAAAAGGCTCTCCAGCTCTTCCCCCCCAAGGTCAATGAAGTTGAGCTCGTTGTTTACCCGCCGATTCCCATACACGCCGACGGTGAACGGGCCATAGTGTCGGTACTGGTTTCCGTAGATCCCGAATGCCTCCCTGGTGTCCGACGGCGTGCGTTCCTGGATTGAATAGTAGTATCGGCTACCGGCACGGAGCGGCCGCTTAGCGTTCAGGAAGCCCCTCTCCACGCCATTGATCTGCCAGTTGTCGAGGAGCACGTCGCTCAGGACGAGGAGCGATGCCGCGTCGAACGGCACGTGCAGAAAGCCCTCGACGGCAGAGTAGCGGCTGCGGACCTCTGGCAGATGCCGAACGATCAGCTGCGCAGCCTCACGTACGAGAACGTCGGGTACGGGCATATGGCGCGCCACGTCACCGAGTGACATGACCATCAGCGTCGGGATGTAGCCACCGGTTTCGGAACGCCGTACCAGGTCGGCGGATACCAGCTCATCCAGCAGCTGCTGCATGTGAGCCTGAGACCAGCCGAAATGCTCACGGATGGAGGAGAGTGGTAATCCCTCGCGGAGAAGCAGGACGAGGTCCCCCCGTTGCTCCCGTCGCATATTGACGGCGGGAAAGTTCTGACCCGACGAGATCATTTTATGGTCATACTCACGCGTCAGTAGAGCATCTATGCGTTGCGCAGCGTAGTCATGTGTGTCCTGAGCGAGAGCAGGTCCGGCGAGCAAGAGTCCCGTTACGGCCAGAAACAGGAACGCCGTCCTCATGTGGCTCCTCCCGAAGTGCAGATGAGTAACTAGAGATAGCTCAAAGTATCATACCTGTAACCGCAGATCAGTTGACGAGGAGGTGTGCCAGGTCAGCCCTCCTGCCCCCGAAGCAGGCGGACGGCCAGACCTGACGGGGGATTCCGGGCTTCAGTGACAGTGGCAGTGCCCGCTCCAGATGCGCCGGTTTTCAAGACCGATCTGAGTTGTCCGTCTAAGTCCCTCTAAGTCCGTAAGA